>Ga0265325_10000034_pt1 | contig 99371 bp, 86 predicted proteins | sample 41420metaG_FD_202090 | JGI IMG/M metagenome (GOLD analysis project Ga0265325, IMG submission 202090) | Rhizosphere microbial communities from Carex aquatilis grown in University of Washington, Seatle, WA, United States - 4-14-20 metaG | ecosystem: Host-associated > Plants > Roots > Rhizosphere...
AGGCGCATCGAGGAATGCCAGTTTGGCAGGATCGGCAGTGCCCCAATGCGCCAGATCGAGCACGAACGATGAGAGATCCGCCGATAGAATCTCGGGCCGCGTGTAGGGCTCCAGCGAATTTGTCTGCGGTTCATCCCACAACCGGTAACAAACGCCCGGCTCGGTCCGGCCGGCGCGGCCGCGCCGCTGGTCTGCGGCGGCGCGCGACACACGTATGGTTTCGAGGCGGGTGAGGCCAACATCGGGCTCGTAACGTGGCACCCGCGACACCCCGCTATCGACGACGATACGTACGCCCTCGATCGTGAGCGAGGTTTCGGCAATCGACGTTGCGAGGACGATTTTGCGGCGCCCCGGCAGCGACGGCGAAATGGCGCGATCCTGATCGCGCGCGTCGAGTGCACCATAAAGCGCAACGACATCGACATTGTTCTCGCGCACGCGGTCTTTGAGCAGCATTTCGGTGCGGCGGATTTCGCCCGCCCCCGGCAGGAACACGAGCATAGACCCGGTTTCCGCGCGCAGCCCACGCTCCACCGCATCCGCGACCTGACGCTCGATCGGCGCGCGCGTATCGCGACCGATGTAGCGCGTCTCAACCGGGTAAGCGCGACCTTTGCTTTCGATCACTGGGGCATTGCCGAGCAATGCCGCGACGCGCGCGCCGTCCAGGGTGGCCGACATAACCAGCAGCTTGAGATCCGGGCGCAGACCTTGCTGGGCGTCGCGCGCCAGCGCCAACCCCAGATCCGCATCGAGTGACCGTTCGTGAAATTCGTCGAACAACACCGCTGCAATGCCATCGAGAGAGGGATCGTCGAGCACGAGCCGCGTGAACACGCCTTCCGTCACCACCTCGATACGCGTGCGTTTCGAGATCCGGGAGCCGAAGCGCACGCGCAGGCCGACCGCCTCGCCGACCTGCTCGCCGATCGTCGCAGCCATTCGGGAAGCAGCAGCACGCGCGGCCAACCGGCGCGGCTCCAGTACCAGTATTTTTTTGTTGTTCGCCCATGCCTCATCAAGCAGCACCAATGGCACGCGCGTGGTTTTGCCGGCGCCGGGCGGCGCAACCAGCACAGCGCAATTGGCGGTCGCGAGCGCTGCCGTCAAACGCGGCAGAGCCTCGTCGATCGGAAGTGGTGTTTCGAATGTTCGCATGACTTTCAACATCATCATCCGCGCAAACGGATGATCCGGTAACCGCAGGAATCAATAAATAGCGATGTCGGTAATGACCGGGTCCCCCGCTAACGCGGGGGACGACAACTTCTATTGGCTGCAGGTTCTGAAATCACGTCCGTGCCCGTCCAATGCTTTCGTAGACAAAGCCGTGGCGGGCGATTTCGTCAGGGCGGTAAATATTGCGCAGATCGACGAGGACCGGTTGCGCCATGATTTCCTTCAGCCGCTTGAAATCGAGAGCTCGAAATTGCTCCCATTCAGTGACGATGACCAGCGCCGACGCCCCCTCTGCACACGCGTAAGCATCGTTGCAGAAAGTCACGCCGCTAATTGCGATTTTGGCCTGCTCCATGCCGACTGGATCATAGGCGCGCACTTTGGCGCCCATGTCCTGTAGTGCAGTGATCAATGGTATCGAAGGCGCTTCCCGCATATCGTCGGTGTTCGGTTTGAATGTGAGGCCCAGCACGGCAACGGTTTTTCCGCGCAACTCACCGCCGAGCGCGTTGGAGACCTTTCGTGCCATTGCGCGCTTGCGCGCATCATTGACCGCCGCAACCGCCTCGACGATGCGAAGCGGCGCGGCGTGATCCTGCGCCGTCTTGATCAGCGCGACCGTGTCTTTCGGAAAGCATGAACCACCGTAGCCGGGGCCGGCGTGCAGGAACTTCGGCCCAATACGATTATCGAGTCCAATGCCGCGCGCAATTTCCTGCACGTCGGCGCCGACCTTTTCGGCAAGATCGGCAATTTCGTTAATGAAAGTGATCTTGGTGGCAAGGAAGGCGTTGGCTGCATATTTGATCAGCTCGGCGGTGCGCCGGTCGGTAAACAGGATCGGCGAGCGATTGAGATAGAGCGGCCGATACAGTTCGTTCATCACCTCACGCGCACGCGCGTCCGAGGTTCCGATCACGATCCGGTCGGGATGCTTGAAATCCTGAATGGCGGCACCCTCGCGCAGGAATTCCGGATTGGACACCACGGCGCAATCGGCGTCAGGCCGCGTCTCGCGGACAATGCGCTCAACCTCGTCACCCGTTCCGACCGGTACCGTCGACTTGGTGATGACGACGGTAAAACCGTCGAGCGCCCGAGCAATTTCGCGGGCGGCATCATGGACGAAACTAAGGTCGGCGAAGCCATCACCGCGGCGGGACGGTGTTCCGACAGCTATGAATACCGCATCGGCACCGGCGACTGCGCCGGCAAGTTCTGTCGTGAATTTCAGCCGCCCGGCGCGACTGTTGGCGGCGACCATATCGCCAAGGCCCGGCTCATAGATCGGCATTTCGCCGCGCGCGAGAGCGGCGATTTTCGCCTTATCCTTGTCGACGCAAATCACTTCGTGACCGAAGTCGGCGAAACAGGCGCCGGAAACAAGGCCGACATAGCCGGTGCCGATCATGGCAACGCGCATGGAAAATCCGTCATGAAAGTGACAAACCGTGTGCGATCAGGGGGTCGAATGCGCCTGCATAGCAGACGCCGTCAGCAGAGGCGAGAGGCGCAGGAGAATACGTATTTCCTGTGGCTGCATTTTCTGGCGGATTGATTAACGCAGCGTCCGGGCCCACATTCGACGCCATGCCAGCCCCCGCCAAATCCAAAGCCAAAACCGCAACGCCCGCATCCGCTCCACCAAGCGTGTCCCTACGGCCGCTCAAGAAGGGCGATCACGTATTCCTGGTGGACGGTTCCGGATACATCTTTCGCGCCTATCACGCGATCAGGTTCGAACCACGCACGCCCGATGGCACGCATGTGAATGCCGTCTACGGGTTCTGCAGCATGCTGTGGAAGCTCCTCAAGGAAATGAAGCCAGACGAGCGGCCAACGCACCTCGCTGTCATCTTCGACAAGTCGGAGAAAACCTTCCGCACCGAGATGTACAAGGAATACAAGGCGCATCGACCGCCACCGCCCGACGACCTGATCCCGCAATTCCCGCTTATCCGCGACGCTGTCCGCGCCTTCGAGATTCCGTGCCTGGAACAGGCAGGTTACGAGGCCGATGACCTGATCGCGACCTATGCACGCATCGCCTGTGAGGCCGGCGCGACCGCCACGCTCGTGTCGTCCGACAAGGACCTCATGCAGCTCGTGAATAAATGCGTGGTCATGTACGACACGATGAAGGACGTGCGCATCGGCATCCCCGAAGTGGTTGAGAAATTCGGCGTGCCGCCGGAGAAGGTCATCGAAGTGCAGGCCCTGATCGGCGACTCATCCGACAACGTTCCGGGCGTACCGGGCATCGGCGTGAAAACCGCGGCACAGCTCATCGGCGAGTACGGTGATGTCGAAACGCTGCTCAAGCGCGCCGGTGAGATCAAACAGGAGAAGCGCCGCCAGGCTCTCATCGACAACGCCGAATCCGCCCGGATTTCAAAAAAGCTTGTCACGCTTGACGATAAGGTGCCGCTTGAGGTGCCGGTTGAAAATCTTGGCGTGCGCGAGCCGGACTACAAGACGTTGATCGCTTTCCTCAAGTCGATGGGATTCAAGACGCTGACACAACGCGTCGCGGACAAGATCGGCATTGACGCAAGCCAGGTCGACGCAGCCTCGGCGCGCTCGCCCGAAACGGCGGCCGCGGCGAAAGCTGCGCCCGCTTTGCCTTTGTCCGGCGGAGGCATGCAAGCCAAGGAGACAAACCAGGCAAAGGGCGCCCTCACCCCGATCGCGCTTGCCACCGCACGTAGCGAGGCCGCGCGCACAGCCAAGATAGATCGCAGCAAGTATGAGACCGTGCGCACGCTTGCCCGCCTGAAGGAATGGGTGGCACGCGCGCATGAGCTGGGCGTCGTCGCGGTGGATACCGAGACCACAAGCCTCGACGCCATGCAGGCACACCTCTGCGGATTTTCGCTGGCGCTCGCACCCAACGAGGCATGCTACGTGCCGATCGGCCATCGCGATGGCGGCGGCGAAGGCAAAGGCGATTTGTTTTCGCCCGAGGCCAAGCTGTGCGAGGGGCAAATCCCCGAACGCGATGCACTTGCCGTGCTCAAGCCGCTGCTCGAGGACAAGGCGGTCCTCAAGGTCGCGCAGAACATGAAATATGACTGGCTGGTGTTTGCGCAACGCGGCATCCAGATCGCCGGCTACGACGACACCATGCTGATTTCCTACGTGCTTGACGCCGGCAAAGGCGGGCACGGCATGGACGATCTTGCCAAGCGCTGGCTCAACCACGACACCATACACTTTCACCACGTCGCCGGTTCGGGCAAATCACAGGTCACGTTCGATTGCGTGTCGATCGAGAAGGCCAGCGAATATGCGGCCGAGGACGCCGACGTCACGTTACGCCTCTGGTATGCGCTCAAGCCGCGACTCTCCGCCGAGCGCGTCACTTCGGTTTATGAGTCGCTTGAACGTGCGATGCCGACGGTGCTCGCGCGCATGGAGCGGCGCGGCATTTCCATCGACCGCCAGGTGCTTTCGCGCCTGTCCGGCGAGTTCGCACAGGAGCAGGCGCGGCTTGAGGACGAGATCAAGACCCTGGCCGGCGAGCCGGTCAATCCGGGGTCTCCCAAGCAGCTTGGCGACATCCTGTTCGGCAAGATGAAACTGCCCGGCGGCTCCAAGACCAAAACCGGACAGTGGGCGACTGGTGCGCGCGAACTGGAGGACCTGGCCGAGCAAGGCCACGAACTACCGCGCAAGATTCTGGATTGGCGGCAGGTGTCCAAGCTGCGCTCGACCTATACGGAGGCGCTGCCCAACTACGTCAATCCCGATACCAAGCGCGTGCACACAAGCTACGCGCTGGCGGCGACCAGCACCGGACGGCTCTCCTCTTCGGAGCCTAATTTGCAGAACATCCCGATCCGCACGGAAGACGGACGCAAGATTCGCCGCGCTTTCGTCGCCTCGCCGGGGATGAAACTTGTCTCGGCCGACTATTCGCAAATCGAATTGCGGCTACTATCGGAAGTGGCGGAAGTGCCCACGCTGCGCAAGGCGTTCCAGGACGGCGTCGACATCCACGCCATGACGGCGTCGGAAATGTTTGGCGTCCCGGTGAAAGACATGCCGGCCGATGTGCGTCGCCGCGCCAAGGCTATCAATTTCGGCATTATATACGGCATCTCTGCATTCGGCCTCGCGGCGCAGCTGAACATCGACAAGAACGAGGCTGGCGCCTACATCAAGAAATATTTCGAGCGCTTCCCCGGCATCCGCGACTACATGGACGAAACGCGCGAGTTCTGCCGCGATCATGGCTACGTGCTCACGCTGTTCGGGCGCAAGTGCCACTACCCGGACATCAAGAACAGCAATCCATCCATCCGTTCATTTAACGAACGCGCGGCCATCAACGCACGGCTGCAGGGCACCGCCGCCGACATTATCCGCCGCGCCATGATCCGCATCGAGCCGGAGCTCGAACAGGCGAAACTCAAGGCGCAGATGTTGCTTCAGGTGCACGATGAACTGATTTTTGAAGTGCCGGAAGCGGAAGTGAAAGACACCATCACGATCGTCAAAAGCGTGATGCAGGATGCGCCGCATCCGGCAGTCTCGCTGCACGTGTCGCTCCAGGTCGATGCGCGCGCTGCCGGTAACTGGGACGAGGCGCACTAGGCCTTGTCGGAACGCCGGCTGCCTTGAGACTGACCCCGGTCATGGCACGATCGAGAAGAATAAAAACGCTGCAAAAATTGCCAGGTGGACGATGCCCTGCAGCACCGTCGTTCGCCCGGTCCCCAATGTGATCACGCCGACAACGAGCGTCAGTGCCAGCAAGATTTGCTCTTTTCCGTTGAGCCCGAGCTCGAGATGCTTGTCGAGTACAAGCGAAACAGCAGCAACCGCTGGAATCGTCAGACCAATGCTCGCAAGCGCCGATCCCAATGCCAGGTTCAGGCTCGTCTGTAGCCGGTTGGCCTGAGCTGCCCGGAGCGCCGCCAGACCTTCCGGCAGCAGCACCAGCCCCGCAATAACGATCCCGACCGAAGCCTCCGGCACGCCAAGCCACGCCACACCGGTTTCGAGCGTCGGGGTGAGCGCTTTTGCGAGGCCGACCACGGCAACAAGCGCGGCGAGCAATAGCCCGGTACTGACAAGCGCCGTCCGGTTGGACGGCGGCCGCGCGTGCGCGTCTTCATTCTTGCGGTCTTTTGCAAGAAAATAATCGCGATGCCGTACGGTCTGCACGAACACGAAGGAGCCGTAGAGCACCAGCGAAACAACGGCCGCAAAAACAAGCTGCGATGGACTGAAGTATGGACCGGGTGCGGTGGTCGCAACGTTTGGCAGCACCAGCGTGAGGACCGTGAGGGCCGCCAGCACCGCCAGTGCCGCGCTCGCACCCTGGAGCTGAAACCCCTGCTCGTGGTGGCGCGCGCCGCCCGCCAGCAAGCACAGACCGACGATCCCGTTGCAAACGATCATGACGGCCGCGAAAACCGTATCACGCGCCAGTTCTGGCTTCCCGTCAGGAGCGGAAATCATGATCGAGACGATCAGCGCCACCTCGATCACCGTCACAGCAACAGCGAGGACCAGCGTGCCAAATGGTTCGCCGGTACGGTGGGCAACCACCTCGGCGTGATAGACGGCGGCAAACACCGTCGCCATCAATGCGGTTTCCGCGACCACGGCCATGAGACCGCTCACGCCGAACGCAAGCGCGATCAGCAGCACGACCCAGGCGGCGATCGGGCACACCCAGGTCCACGACGGTGTCGCGGCTTTTGCCATTGCCCCGCGCCGGTCTACCTTCGTTTCCGCCGCGCGGCCTTGACCTTACCGCTGCGGCGAGCCGCGGGCTTTGCTGCCTTCGCAATTTTTGCCGGCAAGACCGCGATCGCCTCAATTTCAAACAATGCGCCCGGCCGCGCCAGTTGCGAAATTGCCACGGTCGTGCTGGCTGGCGGCGCCGACATGTTGAAATGGCTGTCTCGTACCTCGCGGAAGATCGAGATGTGTGACATGTCGACCAGATAATTGTTGATCTTCACCACGTCCTTGATCGTGGCACCGGCGTCCGCAAGCGCGAGTTTGAGGTTTTCGACGGCCTGGTTCGCCTGGGCGCGAAAATCGCCCGGCGCGCCCACCAGTTTGTTTTCCATATCGAGCCCAAGCTGCCCCGCAATGAAAATCAACCGATTGGGCCCCGTGGCCTCGACCACGTAGCTGTATCCCGGCGGTTTTGCGAGCGTCTTTGGATTGGAAAAGCGGATATTGGCGGCCACGGCATCCTCCCTGTTATTGCGTCCCTTTTTGAGGGGCCACGAAAGTATGCGCGAAAGTACACCGCTTGTGAAAGTCTCACGTCGACCGGCGGCGGACCTTCTTTTTCTCCTCCTGCATGAGACCCAGCGTCTGACCCAGCCATTTCGTTGTTGGCGCCTGGATGAGGATCGTCATCAAAATGGCAATGAAGGTCACCGATGCGATGATCTGGGATCCCGGTGCTTTCATGCCGAGCAAAAGACCGGCAAGTGCGGCGGGAATGACGCCGGTCTCGCGGGTCCAGCACATGAACAGCATCTCATTGAAGCTCCATTGCGCACGCCGGTCCGGCAATGCGCAAAGAAAGACGGTCAACGGACGCGCGACCAGCATGAAAATGGCCACGACGATGATGCCGCCGAGCCAGTATTGGCCCATGAGATGAAAGTCGACCTGCGCGCCCAGCAGCAGGAATATGAACAGGCGCATGATGAACGCGGTCGTTACCACAAACTCGTCGAGCTTTCGCGCCTCGACCGGAGTCATCTTGAAACCGAACGAGTCCTTGTTTCCAATCACGATGCCGAACACGAAAACGGCCATAAAGCCGCTCGCCTGCATGCCGTCGGCGGCAAAATAGGCGCCGATCACGGCGACGAGCGTTACGATCGGCGCGTAATCTGCGAGAAAGGCCCAGCGTTCATGCGCGATCAGGAGCGCCGCCAGATATCCGAAGACGGCGCCGGCGATAATTCCGATTGCAGCCTGCTTGACCAGATCGAACAGGGACGCAGATACCGAGAATTCGCCGGTCCCCATGGCGACGGCGAGAATACCGACTGTCACAATTGCGCCGGTGGCATCGTTAAACGCTGACTCGCTCATGACCGTCTGGGCGACACGGTCGCGAATTTTGACCTGACGGAAGATCGGGACCAACGTTGCGGGATCGGTTGACGCGATCGTGGCGCCCAGCAGAAGCGCGACGATCCATGGCACGCCGAGCACGGCATGCGCGGCAAATGCAGTCACCGCTGCTGTAATCAGAACGCCCACCGTCGCGAGTACGACAATCGTTATCCAGACTTTTTTGAGAACGTCGAAGCGCAGCGAGGCGCCGCCATCGAAAAGGATGTAACTGGCTCCAAACAGAAGGATGATCTGATAGAGCGCGGAATCGGACTTGATGTCGATCAGGCCCAGCACCGCCGGCCCGATAGCCATGCCGACGATCAAAAACAGAGCGATGTCGGGGACCTTGATCTGCCGGGCCACAAAGCCGGTGATGGTGCCAATCGCCAGAATGAGACCGCCGGACAATAGCGTATGCTTGGCAATTTCTATGGCGGCCGAACCTTCCACGTGTTTTTCCCCGATGCTAGGAAGCCGAATAATGCCGCCGTTTTTATTTTCGAGCCCGCGAGATGCTGCCCGACACCTTCCGAAATGACAAGGCGCACAGCATCAAGTGCTGCTGGGCGCTACTCGAAAATTAGCCTCTTTTCTGTCATAACCGACGCATTCGATCGCGGCCGTTCACGGCCTGGATCCTCGCAACAGATGGACCGGACGATGCGCAAGACATCATTGGCAGCAGCAGTATTGATGGTCGGCGTGTCGTTGACGGCGCCGGCCCTGGCCGCCAGCTGCCAGAACAGCGGCAGCTACGAGCGCTGGCTCGAAGACTTCAAGAAGGAAGCGGCCACGCAAGGCATCTCGCCCCGCGTCATTGCCGCTGCCGCGCCCAGCATGACATTCGATCAGGCGATCATCCGCCGCGACCACGGCCAGGCCGTGTTCAACCAGACATTCCTGCAATTCTCCGACCGGATGGTCGGCGGCCCGCGCATTCCGAACGGTCTCGCCAAGATCAAGCAGCATGCGGCGCTGTTCGCGCAGGTCGAGAAGAAATACGGCGTGCCGGCACCGGTGCTCACGGCGTTCTGGGGCCTTGAAAGCGACTTCGGCGCCAATTTCGGCAACTACAATATTCTGAGTGCGCTCGCGACTCTTGCCTATGATTGCCGGCGGCCCGATTTCTTTCGCCAGCAATTGTTCGACGCGCTGCGCATCATCGAACGCGGCGACCAGCGCGTCGAGGATATGATCGGCGACTGGGCCGGAGAATTCGGCGGGATGCAATTCACCGCATCCGATTATCTCAAGAACGCGATCGACTTCGACGGGGATGGCCGGCGCGACCTCATCCACAGTGTTCCCGACACGATCGCATCAGCCGCGAGCTTCCTGGTCAGCCTCGGCTGGCAGCGCGATCAACCCTGGCTGCAGGAAGTGCGTGTGCCGGCGAACATGCCGTGGCAGGAGGCCGACGTTAATATCCAGCACCCGCAGTCGAAGTGGGTCGCATGGGGTGTGAAGGCGGCGCACGGATCCCTGCCGTCCGGCGATTTGCCGGCGGCGCTGATCCTGCCGATGGGCCGGCTGGGGCCCGCGTTCCTGGCTTACCCGAACTTCAAGGCCTTCCTCGGCTGGAATTCGGCAATGGTCTACTCAACCACCGTCGCCTATTTCGCGACCCGGCTTGCCGGCGCGCCGAATGTCGATCACGCCGCGGCCACAACTGTCGCGCCGCTGTCCACGCAGCAAGTCATGGAATTGCAGCGCTTGCTCATCAAGCAGGGCTATGAAGGCGTTGGCGAGGTCGATGGCAAGGTTGGGAACGGCACGCGCAATGCAACGAAGAAGGCGCAGCTGAAGGTGGGGCTGCCGGCCGATTCCTATCCGACCGCTGAACTGATCGAGAAGTTGCGCACGGGCGCCAGCAGTTCAAATCGGTAGTTCGCTGTCGAGGTGCTTCATGGCCAAGGGGCTGTAACGCTCACCCGCGGCGGCGCCCAGCGGCGCGGCTTGTTCGATGGCCGTCAACTCGTCTTGCGTCAGTGTGATCGCCAATCCCGCAAGCGCCTCGGCGAGTTGATCGCGACGGCGCGCCCCGATCAGCGGCACGACATCGTCACCGCGTGAACGCAGCCAGGCGAAAGCAAGCTGTGCAACTGTCACGCCGCGCGTCTTCGCGGACCTGGACAAGGCGGCTATCAGCTGGCGGTTGCGCGGCAGATTGTGCGTCGAAAAACGCGGCATGCGGCTGCGAATTTCTCCGCCGTTGCCGCCACCATTCGCCAACGTTGCATCGCTGATTAGTCCGCGCGAGAGCACGCCATAGGCGACCAACGGCATTTTGAGTTCGCGCACCGCGGGCAGAATCTCTTTCTCGATGTTGCGGGACAGCAGCGAGTATTCGATCTGCAAGGCCGAAACGGGATATACCGCCGCCGCACGTCTGAGCGTATGCGCGGAAACCTCCGACAGGCCGATGTGACGCACGTATCCCGCGGTCTGGAGATCGAAGATCGCGCCAAGGGTTTCTTCCAGAGCCACCGAGCGGTCGTAGCGCGACGGCGTATAGAGATCGACGTAGTCCGTTTTGAGCCGCCGCAGGCTGTAGGCGAGAAAGTTCTTCACTGCCGCAGGACGCAGGTCGTAGCCGTAGTGACCCCCATCGGGCCCGCGCAGATTGCCGAATTTCACGGACAGGAAGGCACGCCTGCGTCTGCCGCCCTTGAGCGCCTCGCCCAGCAACATCTCGTTGTGGCCCATCCCGTAGAAATCGCCGGTGTCGAAAAATGTGATTCCGGCATCTAATGCGGTGTGGATGGTGGCGATGCTTTCGGCATCGTCGGTTGGGCCATAACCACCCGACATGCCCATGCAGCCGAGGCCGGCGGCCGAAATCTCGTCGTTTGACTGCCCGACTCGGACCCTGCGCATTGCGGCATCTCAATGCGCGTATGTGAAGATTAAAAGACAGTCATCTTCGATCACTTCCGCACGATTGACCGCCGGGTTGGTGAACCTCTGGCCGTTTAATCAGTTGAAGGACGGAACTTTAGCCGGGCCTGGTGGGAGAACGGACATGACGACTCAAACACGACTTTTAGGTGCGCTATTTGCCGCAGGACTGGCGGTTTCCCTGCCCGTGACGGCGGGAGCTCAACTGCAGCCACCGGGCACGCCAGCGCCCGCGAAAGCGGCCCCGGCGCGGGTCGCCCCTGTAGCCCGGCCGGCACCTGCGCCCCATGTGGCACCCGCACCTCGCGCGGCCGCACCTGCTGCACCCCGCATTGCGCCGGCAGCCCGCATAGCGCCACCACACGCCGCCCCGGCCGCGCGGGTCGCAACGCCGCGCTTTACGCCGCAACAGCATGCGGCCCCGCAAATTCGCTCGGCGCCCGCGATCAATCGGAACGTGCAGAGGCAGCAATTCCGGCAGGAGCGCGCCTCGCGCCAACACAGCATCCAGCCGGCCGTTCAGGCACGGTCGAAGCTGCAGGCACAGCCAAACGCCCAGTCCAAGGTCCAGGCAAAGTCAAACGCCCAGTCCCAGCGGCAAGTTCAGCTCAATTCGCGCCAGCAGATACGCGCCGAACGCGCGTTGCGCCGAAGCGAAGACAGGCAATTGAGTCGCGTGCCCGCATCACAACGCGCACAGCGGCGGGAGCAAATCCAGCAAGCGCGTCAGCAGCGGACACTGTCGCGGCAACAGCTGGCGCAGCCCAATGCCTTGCAGCAATCAAATGCACGGACTTTGCGCGCAAATCGCCTGAATGGCACCCCTCGCCTGACAGCGGATGCCGCACGACAAGGCCGCTTCGCGTCGCGCTTTGCGCAACGCAATGGTGGTGTCAACGGGCGCAATCAGTTTGAGCGCACGGCGGCACACAACGCCTGGCGACATGGCCGGCGCGCCGCGTTCGTCGCGTGGTATGGCCCGGTATTCTGGCCTTATGCTTATTCGGACGTCTTTGACTACGCATTCTGGCCTTCTGGCTATGACGATGGCTTCTGGGCCTACGCCTATGACGACTTTTTCGACGGCGTGTTCTGGGGCGAGGCCGGCCCACCGGAAGACTACGTTTACGGCGAGCCTTCGCCGCAAGGCCGGCGCTACTCGGGCACACAGGACCAACGTCCGAGTTACGCCAGCGTACAGACACTGTGCCGGCAACCGGGCAGCGGTATCACCGCCTGGCCATTTGCCGAGATCGAACAGAAAGTCGGGCTGAATACCGATCAGCGGCAATTACTCGGCGATGTGCGTAAGGCGAGCGAGGACGCGGCCGCGGCTTTCAAAGTGTCGTGTCCGCAGGAGAACGCCTTCCCGCTCACGCCCCCAGGCCGCCTCGCCGCCATGACGGCGCGTCTCGATGCAACGTTGCAGGCCGTGCAGACGGTGCACCCCGCACTGGAGAAGTTCTACAACTCGCTCAGCGATGAGCAGAAGGAACGCTTCAACGAGATCGGACCCAAGAAGACAGCGGCCAACGCCGAGGCAAATGAGGCCTCGAAGGCAGCCGACACGTGCAAGCAGCCGAAGCAAGGCCTCGCCAACCTGCCGATCGAGAAAATCGAGGACGCGATCAATCCGACCGACGCGCAGGGAACCGAGCTCAACAGACTGCAGGACGCGACCACGCAGGCGGTCTCGATCATGCAGGCGGCGTGCCCGGACGAGACGCCGATCACCCCGCCGGGACGGCTCGACGTCATGGAAAAGCGTCTGCAAGCCATGATCGATGCGGCCAAGACCGTGAAGCCCGCGCTTGAAAGCTTCTATGCCTCGCTGACCAGCGAGCAAAAGGCGCGCTTCAATCGCATCGGGCAGCAGTTGGAGACGACGGGACAGTCGAGCAACTGACCGCGCTCATCTCAAAATGAAAAGGGCGGCCGCAGTGGCCGCCCTTTTTGCATTTCGCGGCGCGAGCGTTCAGATTTCGTCCGGCCACACACTTAATTCGCGATCGCGGCGATCGTCTTTTTGAGGCGGGGAGCGGCGTAATCAAGGAATGTCCGTAGCTTCAAGGGCAAATGTCTCCCCGCTTCGTAAATCAAATGTATGGGCTTGGGTGGCGATCGGTAGGATTCAAGGACCAGCTTCAGCGTTCCGGCGCGAAGCTGCGCAGCAACTTGATAATCGAGCATGCGCGTCAGCCCGATGCCCGCAACAGCGGCATCGGCGGCGGCCTCCGCGGTGCTCACAACCAGCCGCGAATGTATCGGAAATGATTTTTCTGTCTTTCCGATGTTGAACGTCCATGCCTGTGACGAGAGGGTGTTTTCGAAGGTGATGCAGTCATGCTCTTTCAGATCTTCGGGTGCCTTCGGTGCGCCTCTGCGCTTGAGATATTCAGGACTCGCGCAAACCACGCGCCTGACAGTGCCTACCTTCTTTGCGACAAGGCTGAAATCTTCCAGCTCGCCGACCCGCAGTCCAATATCAATGCGTTCTTCGATCAGGTTCATGCGGCGATCCGCAAGCATCAAGCGCACATCAATGCTCGGATGGTCTCGCAGGAAATCCACGACTACCGGCAAAAGATAAAATCGCCCGAGGGCAACGGGCGCTGACAGGATCAATTCGCCTTTCAGCGCCACGTTTTCGCCTGACGCATCGCGCTCGGCGTCGCCCAATTCCTGAAGTATGCGACGTGAGGCAGCAACGAACGATTGGCCCGCCTCCGTCAGCGAGACAGTCCGGTTTGATCGCATCAGGAGCCGCACGTTCAAGTGCGCTTCGAGCTCCGACACTTTGCGGCTTATCGTCGCCAAAGGCACTTTGAGCTTCCGGGATGCGGCCGAAATGCTGCCGGCTTCGGATACGGCAATCAGGACCGACATCGCTTCAAACCGATCCATCGTTGGCTTTCCAAATAACGGAAGGGACCCTCTCAGTTTGCCATCTTATGGATTGGGGCGGAATGCCCTAAAAATTGTGAGTCAAAAACCGGAAATGAGGACCGACATGCTGTCCAGATTGCTTGTCACCGTGACCGCCGGTGTGATTCTTTCCACGTCCGTGTGCGCGCAAACCGCCGAGGATCTGCGCGGAACGTGGACCCTCGTGTCATCCGTTACCGAAAAGGACGGAGCCAGGACTGATCAGTTCGGCTCAGACCCGAAAGGAATGATGAGCCTGGATGCCGATGGACATTTCATGCTGACGATCATCGGGCCCAACCTGCCGAAATTCGCATCCAATAACCGCGCCACCGGCACGCCCGAGGAAAACAAGGCCGTCATGTCCAGGAGCATCGCGATGATCGGCACGTATCTGGTCAATCCAGCCGAGAGAACGCTGACCTTTAGAGTCGAAAGCGCCACTTTTCCAAACTGGAACGGGACCGAGCAGAAACGATCGATTGTGACCGCCACCAAGGGCGAGCTCAAATATATCACCCCCACCGCATCGAGCGGCGGCGTGGGCACCGTCACCTGGAAACGCGCCAGATAACGCAGCATCACAATCGAGGGCGGTCAAATATTCCAGTACTCCGCGGTTGAGGCAGCTCAAGCGGACAGATCGGGCGTTTCTCCTGGCGAAATACGGGCTTGCCGTAGGCCGTCGGTCGCGCAACTATGCCTGCAACTCAAAAAACGTCTTGAAAACAACAGCGACGAGGGAGGGCGTATGACCAATACTGCGCATCGTATGGCGGCCGGAATCGCGGCAGTTCTTTTTGCCGTCACCGCCGCACCCGCCGAGGCCAAGGACAAAGTCAAAGTCGGCTTCATTGGTCCTTTGACGGGCGGCGTTTCAGTGAACGGCATTGGTGGCCGCAACTCGGCTGACCTCGCTGTTCGCCTGCGCAATGCAGACCCTAAAGCCAAGTATGAATATGAAATGGTTGTCCTCGATGACGAGTGCAAACCGAATGTCGCGGTGCAGGTTGCGACCAAAATGGCCGCCGACAAGGACATCATCGCCGGCGCCACCCACTATTGTTCAGCGACAGCAATTGCCACCGTGGATGTTTATCACAAATTCGGATTTCCGGTCATCGTGTGGGGCGCCGTGCTGCCCGACATCACTTACCGAAACAAATACGACGAAGTGCATCGTGTAAACGGCACCATGATCAACCAGAACGACGCCAATGCCGAGTTGATCTCCAAGCTCGGCTACAAAAATGTCGTGGTTATCCACGACACCACCGACTACGGCAAAGGCCACAATGAATATTTCAGCAAGGCGCTGGCTAAAATCGGAAAGGCCAACATCGTCGGCACCTTCGGCGTGACCGCCGAGCAGCAGGATTTCACCGCCGAGCTCACCAAGATCAAGGCGCTGAACCCGGACGTCATCTATTTCGGCGGACTGACGCCAATCGGCGTTCGAATCCGCTCGCAGATGGACAAGCTCGGCATCAAGGCCGTCTTCGATGGCACCTCCGGCATTGTTTCCGATGCATATATCCAGGGCCTCGGTCCGCTGGCGGAAGGCACGCTCGCATTCCGCGAAGGCGCACCGACGGAAAAATTGCCGGGCGGCAGGTTTTTCATGGAAAAATACAACGCTCAAAAATACGACAATCCGCCCGAGGCTTACGGCGCCTTTGCCTATGCGGCGATGGATATGATCCTCGACACGATCGAGAAGGTCGGTCCGGACCGCGGCAAGGTTATCGCCGCGCTCGGCGACGTGAAGGACCGCGACTCGATCGTTGGCAAGATCACTTTCGATGATCACGGCCAGAACACAGTGCCCGTGATCACGAAATATGTCGTGCAAGACGGCAAGTTCGTGGAATGGGACGAGAGCGAATACGCCAGCGGCAAGCGCAAACTGCCGGGGCAGAAGTAACCTGACGCAAGCGGGACCGCGCCGCGCGCGGTTCCGCCTTCCTCAAACGCCGTCAAGATCCCGGCCATGGACGCAGGCCTGTTCGCTCAATATGTCATGAACGGGCTCATGCTCGGCATGATGTATGCCCTGGTGGCAGTCGGCTTCACGCTGTTCTTCGGCGTGCTCGATGTCATAAAGTTCTCGCACGGCGACGTCCTGACGGTGGGCGCTTTCACTGCGTTGGCGACTTACGTTGCTCTTCACTCACTGGCGCTCAATTCCAATTGGATCGCCCTCATCGTCGTGGTGGTCGTGGCGACATTGGCTATGGCGCTGCTCGGTATGGCGATCGCGCGCTATCTCGTCCTGCCTTTGCGCTCGGCACCGGCCCTTAACACGCTGCTGATCACCTTGATGCTTGGCACGGTGCTGCGGGAAAGCGTGCGCTTGTTCTACCCGCAGGGCGCCAACCCGAAACCGTTTCCCGCCTTGCTGCCGCGCAATTCAGTTGATCTCGGCGCGTTCAATCTGCGCCTCGATAATGTGTTGATGCTCGCCGCCGGCGTGCTGGTCATCGTCGGAATTCAATATCTGCTTAATCGCACAAAGCTCGGCCTCGCTATCCGCGCCGTCGCACAGGACGAGGAAACCGCGCGCACAATGGGGATCAACTTCACCGCGATTGTCCTGATCACCTTTGCAATCGGTTCCGGGCTGGCTGCTTTCGCCGGCGTGATGAACGGTCTCTACTACAATGAAATCAATTTCGGCATCGGTCTGTACCTTGGTGTGATCGGTTTTTCAGCGGCCATCATCGGCGGCCTTGGCAGTATCTATGGGGCGATCCTCGGCGGATTTCTGTTCGCGGGGCTCCAGACGGTCGGCACCGTGCTGCTGCCCTTCGCCAGCGCATACAAAGACGTGTTCGCCTTCGCTGTGGTCATCGCCATCATGGCCTGGCGGCCAACCGGGCTGATCCGGGAAAAGATCAGTGAGCGGGTCTAGAACGATGGCGCAGATAGCCCGCGCGTCGGTGTGGCCCGGAGTTATCGCACTTGCGATTGCAACGGCCTATTTGATCGCCTTGCTGGCCGTCGAGCGTCAGGCCTTTATCATTGCGTTGATCGCGGCGGGCGTGGTTGTCATGGCGGCGGCCGCATGGACGGGGCTGCTGGAGAACGTGAGCGGATCTTTTGCCGATCACGAGGATGAACTGGGGGGCTGTGCGATCATCGCCGCGTTGGCGCTCGCGATATTTTTCCATGACAACCATTTCGTGCTGCTGCTGGTCGTCACCGTGTTGCTCTACTCGGTGGCAACGCTCGGTCTCAATGTCCAGTTCGGCTACGCCGGCGTTCTGAATTTCGCCGGCGCCTCGTTCTTCGGGATCGGTGCCTATACGTCGGCCGTCCTCGGCGCGCAGACCGGGCTGCCGCATCTTTTGGTGCTGCTGACCGGCGGCTTATTGGCGGCCTTGGCCGGTTCGTTGCTGCTGCTGCCGGTCCTGCGCACGCGCGGGCATTATGCTGCGGTCGTGACCATCGCGTTTGCCCTGCTGTTCAAGACGTTTCTTGAGGTCAACGACGTGCTCGGCGGCCCGCAAGGCATGCAGGTCAAGGGCATGAACATTCTCGGCTGGGCGTTCAACGACAACATCAAGATCAGCGGGATCATGGTGTCGTTCTACATGAACTATTTCGTGATCAGTCTTTTGCTTCTGGTCTGCGCCTTCGTGCTGGTGCGGCGGCTGGAGCGGTCCTGGATTGGACTCAACCTGGATGCTTTGCGGCTTGACGAAACCGCCGCTAGCTGTTTCGGCCTCGATATCGTCCGCTGGAAAATCACGGCCTTTCTGATCGGAAATTTTCTTATCGGCGTTGCCGGCGCGCTTTTCGGCATGGTCGGCGGATTTGTCGCGCCCAACAACTACACCTTTGCCGATTCGCTCATTCTGGTTTCGATTTTGCTGCTCGGCGGCATCGGCAATCCCTGGGGGTTGATCGTCGCGACCATCATCGTGGTGGTCTTGCCCGAGAAATTGCAAACCATCCAGGAGTATCGATTCCTTCTCTATGCGCTGATGGTGATTGCGGTCCTTTTGTTCCGGCCGGAAGGACTATTGCCGCGGCCGGTACGCCGTTACTTTCCCGGATGGCGGCCATGAGTGCGTTGCTCGAGGCGCGCGGCCTCTCCAAGCATTTCGGCGGCGTTCTGGCCCTCGATGGCCTCGACCTTGCCGTCGCTCAAAACGAAATCCTTGGCCTCATCGGCCCAAATGGCTCCGGCAAGACGACGTTCTTCAACGTCATCACAGGCATCTATGGCGTCGACACGGGGCGCGTGATCTTTGACGGAGCCGAAGTCACCAATGCGAGCGCGCGGGCGCTTTACCTGGCCGGAATGTCGCGCACCTTCCAGCGTTCGCGTCTTTCGCTCTCGCTCTCGATCTTCGACAACATCATGATTGGAAACCATAAGCGCCTCAATCAGGGGCTTTGGTTCAACCTGATCGCGCGCGGCAACTTCAAGCGTCAATTCGAGGAGAACTACGGTGCCGCGCGTGAACTGGTTGAGGTATTCGAGCCCGCATTGGCCGACCGTCTCTTCGACCCCGTCGCCGGTCTGCCGATGATTGACCGCCGTCGCATCGAGATCTGTCGCGCCCTCATCAGCACGCCAAAACTTTTGCTGCTCGATGAGCCTTCGGCCGGAATGACTCACGATGAAACCGCGGAACTGATGAACGACATCCTGCTGGTCCGGGCACGCAACAAGAATCTCACAATCATTATCGTCGAGCATGAGATGGGTGTGATCGAACGGATTACTGATCGCTGCGTCGTGCTCAATTTCGGTCGCAAGATCGCCGAGGGCCCCTACCGCACGGTCGCCGCCAACGCGCAAGTGCAGGAAGCTTATCTCGGAGCAGCATGATGGCCGGCATTCTCGAGATCGAAAATGTTTTTACGGCGTATGACAAGGCCGACGTGCTTCAGGGCATCTCGTTGGCGGTCGAGCCCGGCCGCATCACCTGTCTTCTCGGCTCCAACGGCTCCGGCAAGACCACCCTGGTGCGTTCGATCCTCGGACTAACGCCGCCACGAGCCGGCCGCATCGTGTTCGACGGCTCCGACATCACGCAACTGCCGACGCACAGGATTGTTGCCGCCGGGATTGCTTGCATCCCGGAGGGGCGCAAGGTGTTTCCCAAGCTCACGGTTGAGGAAAACCTGCGGGTCGGCGCCTACCAGGAGCGCTCGGATAAGGTGAGCGCGGCACGGCTGGGCGAGATCCTCCAGATTTTCCCGCGCCTGGCCGAGCGTCGGACACAGCTTGCCGGGACGATGTCGGGCGGAGAACAGGCAATGGTATCGATCGGGCGCGGCCTGATGTGTGCCCCCAAGTTGCTACTGATCGACGAGCCTTCGCTCGGCCTGTCGCCGCGCCTTGTGAAGGAGAATTTCAACATCATCCGCAGCATCAATGATCGTGGCATTACGGTTCTTTTGGTCGAGCAGAACGTGCATCAGACGCTGGCGATTTCGCACCACGGCTATGTGCTGTCGAAAGGGCGCGTGGCGGCGAGCGGCACACCTGCGGAGCTTGCATCCCGCCAGGACGTGCGCGATGCCTATTTCGGGTAAGCCATGCAGTCTCCAGTCGAACTGACGCAGGAACTGGTCCGGTTCAAGACCGTCAATCCGCCCGGCGCCGAAGCGGCTTGCGCCGAGCGGCTGGCATCATTGCTCGATGACGTCGGGTTCGCCGTTGACCTCGTCCCTTTCGGAGATGCGCGATCGCAACTTATCGCACGCATCGGCGGTACGACCGAAAAACTGCCGCTCGGATTTACCGGGCATCTCGATACCGTCCCGCTCGGCGCGCAGCCCTGGTCAGTCGACCCCTTCGCTGCCGAGATCGTGCAAGGCAAACTTTATGGACGCGGCTCGTCCGACATGAAAAGCGGCGTTGCGGCGTTCGTTGCATCCTCCATCGCACTGGCCGACAGGCTGGCGGGAACGGCCGGGCTGGTCTTGATCATTACCGCAGGCGAGGAAACCGGCTGCACCGGAGCGGCGGCGTTGACCCGTGGCCAGCCGGCGCTCCCTCGGGTCGGCGCACTTGTCGTTGCAGAGCCGACCGGGAACCAACTGCTCGTTGGGCACAAAGGGGCGCTATGGCTCGAGGCAGTGACAAAGGGTGTAACGGCGCACGGTTCAATGCCCGAGAAAGGCGTCAACGCCGTTTACAAGGCCGCGCGCGCAGTGACGGCCTTGCAGGATTTCGACTTCAACTTTGCGCGGCATAAAGTTCTCGGAAACCCGACGCTCAATGTCGGCGCGATCAGCGGCGGGCTGAACATCAATTCGGTGCCAGACCGCGCTGCTATCTCGATCGACATCCGCACAATCCCTGGACAGATCCACACGAAGATCCGTGACCAGCTATCGAGCTACCTCGGTCCTGATGTCGAACTAAACACACTTCTCGACGCGCAAAGCGTCTGGACCAGACCTGGTGATCCCTGGATCGGAGAAGCGTTCCGCATTGTCCGCGAGATTGCCGGCTTTGGCGATGACATCGCAGCGGCACCCTACTTTACCGATGCGTCGGTTTTGACCCCGGCCATTGGGTCACCGCCCACGGCCATTATCGGGCCGGGCGAACTGGCTCTTGCACATCAGACCGATGAGTATTGCCTCGTGTCGCGCATCGAACAGGCAACCGAGATCTATTCCCGGATGATCCGGACCTGGTGCGGCATCTAGGGCGCGCGGCCGATTACTCTGCCGCGATGCGCACTTCCGGCGCCGCCGCCTTGATATCCGGCGTGACGTGCTTCTCGAACTTGGCGAAGTTCTTCTGGAACATGTCGACGAGATCGCGCGCAGTCTTGTCGAATTCGGCCTTGTCCTTCCAGGTCTTGAACGGATTGAGCAAGTGCGGTTCGACGCCCGGCACCGAGGTCGGCACTGAGAACCCGAAATAAGGATCGGTGCGAAAATCGGCGCCCTTGAGCGAGCCGTCGAGCGCAGCGGTCAACAGCGTACGGGTCGCCTTGATCGGCATGCGCCGGCCAACGCCGTATTTGCCGCCGGTCCAGCCTGAATTGACCAGCCAGACGTCGACTTTGTGTTTGTTGATGTAGTCGCGCAGCAGGTCGGCATAGACCGACGGGTGCCGCGGCAGGAACGGCGCGCCGAAACAGGTGGAGAATTCCGGCTGCACACCGACCAGACCCTTCTCGGTGCCGGCGACCTTTGCCGTATAGCCCGAAAGGAAGTGGTACATCGCCTGCGTCGCCGTGAGTTTGGCAATTGGCGGCATCACGCCGTAGGCGTCGGCGGTGAGGAAGATGATGTTCTTCGGGTGACCGGCACGGCCCGAACGCGAGGCGTTCGGAATGAACTCGAGCGGATAGGCCGAGCGCGTGTTCTCGGTCTTGGAGCCGTCGTCGTAGTCGGGCACGCGGGTGACCGGATCGAACACCACGTTCTCCAGCACGGCGCCGAAGCGGTTGGTGGCGTCCCAGATCATCGGCTCGGCTTCCTGCGACAGCTTGATGGTCTTGGCGTAGCAGCCGCCCTCGAAATTGAAGATCCCGTCGGGGCCCCAGCCGTGCTCATCGTCGCCGATGAGAATTCGGCTTGGGTCGGCCGACAATGTGGTTTTGCCGGTACCGGACAAGCCGAAGAACAGCGCGCTCTCGCCTTCGTGGCTGACATTGGCCGAGCAGTGCATCGGGACGACATTCTGCGCCGGCAGATAGAAATTGAGAGTCGTGAACACCGACTTCTTCATTTCGCCCGCATAGGACGAACCGCAGATCAGGACGATCTTGCGCGTGAAATCGATGGCGACCATCGTGTCGGAGCCTTCGCGGCCGCCGTGACGCTTTGCGTCCGGGCGGAACGAGGGCAGATCGACGATCGTGAGTTCGGGAACGAAACCGGCGAGCTCGGATTGCTCGGGGCGGATCAGCAACTGGCGAATGAAGAGCGAGTGCCAGGCGAGTTCGGTGAAGATGCGGGTCTTGATCCGGTATTTCGGATCGGCGCCGCCGTAAAGGTCCTGCGCGAAGAGTTTCTTGCCTTCGACATGCTTGATGAAGTCGGCGAGCAGATTGTCGAAGTTTTCCTTCGACATTTTGCGGTTGCCGTCCCACCAGACCGAATTCTCGGTGAGCGCATCGACGACGGTATGCTTATCCTTCGGGCTACGGCCGGTGTGGTGGCCCGTCTCCGCACAAAGCGCGCCGCCCGCAACCAGGGACGCCTCGCCCGCGGAAATCGCGTGCTCGTAAAGCGCCGGCTCGGTGAGGTTCCAGTGTACCTCGGCCAGATTCTTGAAGCCGAATTTGTCGGCACCATAGGCGCCGTTCCGCACACCCTGCTCTTGCACGCGAATTCCTCCCACACTCGGCCGCTTCGTTGGCAAACCCCTCACGGGCCTTATAGGTCCGCGCCGCGGCTCATAGAACGCAAGTATAGCTCGTTGCCCGAAAGCGCGCGAGCATATGCACCAACGGCCCTAAAATGCCAAGGATAATTGCCATGCAAGGTTGCCGGGTGACATTGCGCTGCATCAATGCCTCCGGTGTCAAACTTTCTAGGGAAATCCGGCGATTTACGAAGTCAGCCGGTCTTGCTTACTTGGGCAAATTAACCACACCCACTTTTCCAGCTGTCATCAGCTGGCCCGGGCTTGCTCGGCGAGTTGTTTGAGGGTCGCGCGCAGCGGACCCGGCGCGGTGATGCGCTGCGGGAACGGCAGCCGCAGCGCGATGCGGCCATTCTGCAATTCGAGGCCTTCGGGATCGATCCCCACGCAACGCCATTCACCGCCCCGGGCGCCGAGCAGCTTGGTCGCATAGAGCCGGCAGGCATCGGCATGGTCGCCATTCATGTGCTCGATGGCCTCGGCCTCGGAGTCGATCAATGCCTGTGCGTCGGAGATGTCGGTGAGAACATCCTGCGGCCGGAGGTCTACGATGCGCCCGAAACCGGCGACCAGGTGCGCGCGCGCGATCTCCATCCGGTAGAATGAAAAGTCGGCGAAGTTTGCAAACATCTCGGCTTCCGGATGGCGTCGCAAGTAAGTGTTCATCACCGCCGGTTCGGTGGCGGGTGAGCACGTACCCATCAGCATCACGCGTGCACCCTCGAGCGGATCACCCTCCTTGCGCTCGTCGAGCATCAGGGAAACACGGTTATCCGCCAGGATGTTCTTGGTATGCAGCGCCAGCTTCGACAGCAGGAAGAGCGGCGCGCCATCGACGTAGGTCGCTACGTTCACCAGCGAGCAATACGGATCCCCCGAACCGGGTACCAATGTCGCGAGCGCGCCCGAACGCCCCTCGCGCAGCAGCTTCTTGGCGGCCAGGCGGGCATCGAAGGCATTATCCGGCTTCATGACGGCTACTCGCGCATTAACGATTTAGCTCTGGCACACGCAAAGATTCGGCCGTTGGGCTTGAAATGGCTACCGAATCACATAGTTGTTGCAAAGAGGCCACATTTCAGACCCTGTTTGTGCGGTTCAAAACACGCGGGACGTCTTGCCAAGAGGGGCTCATGCCGACAATCGCTCTCGTCGACGACGACCGCAACATCCTGACCTCTGTTTCGATGGCTCTGGAAGCGGAAGGCTATCGCATCATGACGTATACCGACGGCGCCTCCGCGCTCGACGGTTTTAAGACGTCACCTCCTGATCTCGCCATCCTCGATATCAAGATGCCGCGCATGGATGGCATGGAGACACTCCGTCGCCTGCGCCAGAAATCCGACATCCCCGTGATCTTCCTCACCTCAAAGGATGAGGAGATCGACGAAATGTTCGGCCTCAAGATGGGGGCCGACGACTTCATCCGCAAACCGTTTTCGCAACGCCTTCTTGTTGAACGCGTCAAGGCCGTGCTGCGCCGCGCCTCCCCCAAGGATGGCGCGCCGGTGAAGGAAGTCGATTCCGCCAAAGTGCTCGAGCGCGGTCTGCTGCGGATGGATCCGGAACGCCACACCTGCACGTGGAAGGGCGAGGCTGTCACTCTGACGGTCACCGAGTTTCTCATCCTGCAGGCGCTCGCCACTCGGCCCGGTGTGGTTAAAAGCCGCAACGCACTGATGGACGCCGCCTACGACGACCAGGTCTATGTGGATGACCGAACGATCGACAGCCACATCAAGCGGTTGCGCAAGAAATTCAAGGTGGTCGACGACGATTTCGAGATGATCGAGACGCTCTATGGCGTTGGCTACCGCTTTAAGGAATGACCAATTCTTAATGTTACGGGCCGCTTGGGCGGCCTGACGGAGCGTCGCGGCTTGCGGTAAAATGTCGGGGTCAATCACGACCCTCGGTAAACCCGGCTGGATTGAACGACGTGCTCGACCGGACCACTGAAATTGCCGCACAGACTGCCGAGGCCGAACGGCCCGGCGCGGAGGCAGCGCGTCCAGAGCCCAGGCAGGGCAGCGCGGTGCGACGAGCGCTCGGCTCGGTATGGCACTTCTTCGTCGCGCAAAGTTTCTCAAGCCTCACGCGGCGCATTGTCTTCCTTAACCTGGCGGGCCTCGTCGCGCTGGTGACCGGCGTTCTTTATCTGTCGCAGTTCCGCGCCGGCCTGATCGACGCACGCGTGCAAAGCTTGCTCACGCAGAGCGAGATCATCGCCGGCGCAATCGCGGCGTCGGCCACGGTTGAAACAGATTCCATCACGATCGACCCGGAACGGCTGCTCGAGTTGCAGGCGGGCGAAAGCTACGGCCCGTCCGATGACTCGCTCTCCGGAATCGAATTCCCGATCAATCCGGAGCGCGTCGCGCCTGTGCTACGCCGGCTCGTCTCCCCGACCAAAACGCGGGCGCGCATCTACGACCGCGATGGCGTACTCATTCTCGACAGCCGCAATCTCTATGGCCGCGGCGACGTGTTGCGTTTCGATCTGCCGCCGCCGAGCGCAGAAAAACCCGGACTAATGGAGCGTGCTTTCATTGCGCTGCGCCGCTGGTTCGGGCGCGGTGACTTGCCGCTCTACAACGAACTCGGCCCCGAGAACGGCAAGGGCTATTCCGAGGTAACGCAGGCGCTAAATGGGCTTCACGCCAGCATGGTGCGGGTCAACGACCGCGGCGAGGTCATCGTCTCGGTCGCGGTACCGGTCCAGCGCTTCCGTGCCGTGCGTGGCGCACTGATGCTCTCGACACAAGGCGCCGACATCGATGACATGGTCGAAGCCGAACGGCTTGCCATCGTAAAAGTGTTCTTCGTCGCAGCCGGCGTCATGGTGGTGCTCTCCATGCTGCTCGCCGGCACCATCGCCGGCCCGGTGCGCCGCCTCGCAGACGGCGCGGAACGAGTCCGTCGCCGTATCCGCACGCGGGTCGAAATCCCCGACTTCACGCGGCGGCGCGACGAAATCGGCGATTTGTCGGGCGCACTGCGCGACATGACCAACGCGCTCTATACGCGCATCGAGGCGATCGAGAGCTTTGCTGCCGATGTCGCGCACGAGCTACGCAATCCGCTCACCTCGCTCCGCTCGGCGGTCGAAACACTCCCGCTCGCCAAGACCGAGCAAAGCCGGCAGCGCCTGCTCGCGGTCATCGAACACGACGTGCGGCGGCTGGATCGCCTGATATCCGATATTTCCGACGCCAGCCGGCTCGACGCCGAATTGCAGCGGCAGGAGGCAGCACCAGTCGATTTCGCAAAGCTTCTCGATGCTCTGGTGAAAGCCGCCAACGAGATACGCACCGACGACGTTAACGTGACGCTCGCGTTCGAAGGCGGACCGCTATCCAATTTCAAGGCGCCGGGTCACGATTCCCGGCTCGGACAAGTCGTGAGCAACCTGATCGACAATGCTCGTTCGTTTTCGCCCCCAGGCGGCAGTGTGCGTATTACTTGCCGCAGGCTGAAAGACGAGATTGAAATTCTTGTCGACGACGATGGTCCCGGAATTCGTCCGGATGCGCTCGAAAAGGTCTTCGAGCGTTTCTATACTGATCGGCCGGAACAGGGCTTCGGGCAGAATTCGGGTCTGGGATTGTCAATCTCCAAACAGATCGTTGAGGCCCACGGCGGCACCATCAGAGTAGAGAACCGCACCACGGTCGCGGGCCGCACCGAGGAGCCGCGCGTCCTCGGCGCGCGTTTCATAGTGCGCCTGCCCGCGACATGATGGCTGCGCAAGATCCAACAATTCACGCTTCAGCGGTTCTCATTGGGGTGAAAGCGGCGCTGATCCGCGGGCCGGCCGGTTCCGGCAAATCGCGTCTTGTCGCGGACCTCATCACTGCGGCCTCGCAAGGCACCATTCCCTTTGCCAGGCTCGTCGCAGACGATCGCGCTCACGTCGAAAGTCGCTCAGGCCGCCTGCTGGTCCGGCCTGCGTCAACCCTGACGGGGATGATTGAAGTCCACGGTCTCGGGATCCGGCGGATCGAATTCGAACCGGTCGCCGTCGTCGGCCTGGTCATCGACCTGGCGGCTGCAGATGGCGGTCGTCACCCGGAACCGACGGCGGCCCACACCCAGATCGCCGGGATCACTTTGCCGCGGCTTGCCATCGCAGCGGGAATGGCAGCACTACCGTTGGTGTTAGCCCGTTTACGAACCCATCCGACGGGTGATTGACCGGCGGCCGGTAGTTGCGCTACCCCGCGCCCTCGGTCCCATCGAGAAAAATTAACCATACAGGGCCTAGGATCGTTTCCGCCGAAAACACACGATCCGAGCCCCCCTTTGGCCCCATCTTTCCGCAGTGCAACAGAGCGCTTATATAGCGAGGCAAGCCCTTGCAACCGGGGGTCAGATGGGCGTGAATACGCGCCCTTTCGTGCGGCGCAGCGAAGCGCCCGCGAGGAGTTAGGGATGATCGGCCTCGTATTAGTAACCCACGGGCGGCTCGCCATCGAGTTCCGCTCAGCGTTGGAGCACGTCGTGGGGCCCCAGCGTCAGATCGAGGCAATTACAATCGGTCCCGACGATGACGTGGAGCAATGCCGCAAGAACATCCTTGACGCTGTAAAGCGCGTGGATAGCGGCGAAGGCGTCGCCATCCTCACCGACATGTTCGGGGGCACGCCATCGAACCTCGCTATTTCGGTGATGAGCCAGCCGAAGGTCGAAGTCCTGGCTGGTATCAATTTACCGATGTTGATCAAGCTTGCGAAAATCCGTGAGATCTGCCCGCTTCAGGATGCAGTTGCCGCTGCCCAGGAGGCCGGGCGCAAGTACTGCACCATCGCCAGCCGCGTGCTCAACGGGAAATGAGCCCACGCGCTTCAGCGGACGAAACCCCCGTCGTTCGCGAGGTTGAGATCGTCAACAAGAAAGGCCTGCACGCCCGCGCTTCGGCTAAATTCGTGCAGACTGCTGAACAGTTTGACGCCGCGGTTACAGTAACGCGCGGCCATGAAACTGTCGGGGGCACTTCGATCATGGGGTTGATGATGCTGGCCGCCGGCCCTGGCATAACGATCACGATCAAGGCGACGGGTAAGGACGCCGCGAAAGCGGTGGAAACGCTGTACAAACTCGTCGCTGGCGGGTTTGGCGAAGAAGACTAGGCGGTTGGCTCCCCGCAGCTCTGGCGCTGCTAACCACCGCAGTCGCTACATAAAGAAATCTTTATATATGCATTGCGGCGCTACGACCGGCCTGTTATAGGCACGGCCAGCCCACTATCGCATTCGTCTCTGTAAAAGGACCGCCATGACTGCCGCTGCCGCAAAGAAAGCCCCCGCCGGCGATTACATCGTCAAGGACATCTCGCTCGCCGAGTTCGGCCGTAAGGAAATTTCGCTCGCCGAAACCGAAATGCCTGGCCTGATGGCGACGCGCGAGGAGTACGGCCCGAAGCAGCCTTTGAAGGGCGCTCGGATCGCGGGCTCACTGCACATGACCATTCAGACGGCGGTGCTGATTGAAACGCTGGTGGCGCTTGGCGCCGACGTGCGCTGGGTTTCCTGCAATATTTACTCGACCCAGGACCATGCCGCGGCCGCAATCGCCGCTGCGGGCATTCCGGTATTCGCCATCAAGGGCGAGAGCCTGAAGGATTACTGGGACTACACCGCCAAGCTGTTCGAATGGCACGGGGGCGGCACGCCGAACATGATCCTCGACGATGGCGGCGACGCCACCATGTTCGTGCATCAGGGCTTCCGCGCCGAACACCATGACCCGATCTTCCTCGACCAGCACAACTCGGAAGAAGAGGAAATCTTCTTCGCGTTGATCAAGAAGACGCTGAAGGAAAAGCCGAAGGGCTATTTCACCGAACTCGCCAGGAACATCCAGGGCGTGTCGGAAGAGACCACCACCGGCGTGCACCGCCTCTACGATATGGAGAAGGCCGGTACGCTGCTGTGGCCCGCCATCAACGTCAATGACTCGGTCACCAAGTCGAAGTTCGACAATCTCTACGGCTGCCGTGAATCCTTGGTTGACGGCATCCGCCGCGGCACCGATGTGATGATGTCGGGCAAGGTGGCGATGGTCGCGGGCTTTGGCGATGTCGGCAAGGGCTCTGCCGCCTCGCTGCGCCAGGCCGGTTGCCGCGTAATGGTTTCAGAGATTGATCCGATCTGCGCCTTGCAGGCGGCGATGGAAGGTTATGAAGTGGTGACCATGGAAGATGCCGCGCCGCAGGCCGATATCTTCGTCACTGCCACCGGCAACAAGGACATCATCACCATCGAGCACATGCGCAAGATGAAAGACCGCGCCATCGTGTGCAACATCGGGCATTTCGACAACGAGATTCAGATCTCGCACCTGAAAAACCTGAAGTGGACCAACATCAAGCCGCAAGTCGACGAGATCGAGTTCCCGGACAAGCACCGCATCATTTTGTTGTCGGAAGGCCGACTGGTGAACCTCGGAAACGCCATGGGCCATCCGAGCTTCGTGATGTCGGCGTCGTTCACCAACCAGACGCTGGCGCAGATCGAACTCTTCGCCAACAACAGGAACAACAAATACGAACGGAAGGTCTACGTGCTGCCGAAAACGCTCGATGAGAAGGTCGCGCGGCTGCACCTCGCCAAGATCGGCGTGAAGCTGACCGAACTGCGCAAGGACCAGGCCGACTATATCGGCGTGTCGCAGTCCGGGCCCTACAAGAGCGATCACTACCGCTACTGATTGTGATGCAATCCACCATGTCCACGCCCGGCCTTGCGCCGGGCGTTTTTTTCCAGCCGGCCTATCCTTACGGCTGCGGCAGCACGACATAGATCGTGTAGCGCTGCGGCTTGCCTGCAAATCTCAAAAAATTGCGCACAATCTGGGTTTCAACCAGCTTGGCGCCCGGACCACTGCGCGCAATGCCATGGCTCCGGCAAACCCCGTCTTCCGCAAAACATAGCCACACGAAACCGGACTGCGCGAGCTCGCGTTTTGCATGCTCCGGCATGCCGGTCAGCGCACGCGGACGGTCAACGGCATAAGCGGTCACGCCGTAAGCGAGGTCCTCGTCACCGCCGATAAACCGCAGTGGTTGCGGCGTCGACTGGTGCCAAAGCCGCTCGACCTCGCCTGCAAGCAGTGAGGCTTGCGCGGACGCCGGCGCCGGCCCCGCGCGTTGCGCCGCGATCGTAATCAACGGCGCCACAACCAACATGACAATCGGCAGCATCGCCGCGCCCAGCAAAATGCGCCGCGTGTCGATTGCGCGGGTCGTGACCGCAGGCGACGAGAGCAGCATCACCGGCAGCAGCGAGAAAGCGGGCATCGACCACAACGAGGTAATCTCGGCACCCCCCGCGACCGCCGCAATCGCGGGCAGCAACAGCGGGCCCCAGAATGCAGCCGCGACGAGCCGCCGTTCTGGTTCCTGCGGCCAGACCATGTCCGACAGCGTTTTCACCCCAGGGCGTACGACCGCGCACACAAGGACCACCGGAACAACTGTGTAACCGAACGCACCAGCAACATAGCCAAGGGCTGCAACCAATGTGGCGGCCAACGGCTTGTCGCCGTGAACGATCATTGCATACGAAAATGATTCAAAGTCGGTCTGCACCAGCCAATATAGATGCGGCGTAAGCGCGATCAGCCCGGCCGCAATCGTGATCCATGGCGCCGCCGAACGGAAATACGCCGTCCGCCGCTTGTCAAACAGCACCGCTAGCCCCAATCCTGCCAGCAGAAAGATCGACCAGTATTTTCCAAGTATGGCGGCCGCGGCGGCAATTCCGGCAAGGATGGCCCAAGACTTGCCACGCGTGCGCAGGGACTGCAGGAAAAACCACGTCGTCGCCGCCCAGAGCGGCAGCAACACAGTATTCACATTGAACTTGAGTGCGTGGAAGTTGAAGAACGGAACGAATGTCAGCAGCGCGAGCCCGACGATGCGTTTGTCTGCGTCGAGGTAATCCGCCGACATGCGCCAGACGATCCACAACGCCGCAGCCGGCATCAGCATGGCCAATAAGTAATATGACCATCCGGCAATCGGGAACACTGTAAACCAGAGCTGAACCAGCCAGGCAGCAAACGGCGGATGTTTGAGTTGACCGAGCGAAAAATCCCGCGACCAGGCAATGACCTCGGTCATGTCAGGGTGTAGGCCTTGGCTGCTTTTCGCGATCGTGCCGTAAACGGCCCACAGCAGGATATAGAGTGCGAGGGATACAAGGACGGTGCGTTCGCGCCTCGCCGGATCGACCAGCGCATCGCGCCAGCGGCTGGCGGCGCGCAGAGATGCAAGAAAATCCATAAAGTCGTTCGTCTCCTCCGCTCGTCCCGGCGGGCGTAGATCAGCTAAAGCACCCGACGGCGAACAGCAAGTTAGAGCGGGAAGCCCGTTTTAAAGGCAATGTACGGTAAGAAAACACGTCCCGGGGCCGAGAACGCTTGAAGCTCTGGATTCTGAGTGTTATCTCGCGGCCATGACGTCTGTTCCCATTCAAAATATCCGCAATTTTTCCATTGTCGCGCACATCGACCACGGCAAGTCCACGCTTGCCGACCGGCTGATTCAGCTGACCGGCGGCCTCGAGGCACGCGAGATGAAGGAACAGGTGCTCGATTCCATGGATATCGAGCGCGAGCGGGGCATCACCATCAAGGCACAGACCGTGCGACTCAACTACAAGGCGCGCGATGGCAAGGACTATATCCTCAACCTGATCGACACGCCCGGTCATGTCGACTTCGCCTACGAGGTCAATCGCTCGCTTGCCGCCTGTGAAGGCTCGTTGCTGGTGGTCGATGCGAGTCAGGGTGTCGAGGCGCAAACGCTCGCAAACGTCTATCAGGCGATCGACAACGGCCACGAGATCGTGCCGATCCTCAACAAGGTGGACTTGCCGGCCGCCGAGCCGGCCAAGATCAAGCAGCAGATCGAGGACGTCATCGGGCTCGATGCATCGAATGCCATCGAAATTTCCGCCAAGACCGGACTGAACGTACCGGAGGTACTGGAGGCGATCGTCACCCGGCTGCCGCCGCCGACGGGCGACCGCGACGCTACGCTCAAGGCCTTGCTGGTCGACAGCTGGTACGACGTTTATCTCGGCGTGGTCGTGCTCGTGCGGATCGTGGACGGCGTACTCAAGAAGGACATGCGCATCCGCATGATGGGCACCAACTCCGCCTATGACGTGGACCGCACCGGCGTCTTCACGCCCAAGCTAACGCCGGTCGATGAACTGGGCCCCGGCGAGATCGGCATGCTCACCGCTTCGATCAAGGAAGTCGCCGATACGCGCGTCGGCGACACCATCACCGACGACCGCAAACCGATCGAGCAACCGCTGCCCGGCTTTCGTCCGGCGATACCGGTGGTGTTCTGCGGATTGTTCCCGGTCGACGCCGCACAATTCGAGGAATTACGCGCCGCCATGGGCCGGCTGCGCCTCAACGACGCCAGCTTCTCCTACGAGATGGAGACCAGCGCGGCGCTCGGCTTCGGCTTCCGCTGCGGCTTCCTCGGACTGCTGCATCTGGAAATCATCCAGGAACGGCTATCACGCGAATTCAATCTCGACCTGATCGCGACCGCGCCATCAGTCATCTACAAGATGTCGCTACGCGGCGGCACGGAACTTGAGATCCACAATCCGGTCGACATGCCCGATCCGACGCAAATCCTTGAAATGCAGGAACCGTGGATCGAAGCGACGATCCTGACGCCGGACGAATATCTCGGCGCGGTGCTCAAGCTCTGCCAGGACCGGCGCGGCGAGCAGAAAGAGCTCACTTACGTCGGCAATCGCGCGATGGTGAAATACGATCTGCCGCTCAACGAAGTGGTGTTCGATTTCTACGATCGCCTGAAGTCAGTGTCGCGCGGCTATGCTTCGTTCGACTATCACCTCACCGATTACAAGCCGGCCGATCTCGTGAAACTGCAGATGCTGGTCAACGGCGACCCCGTGGACGCGCTCGCCATGCTCGTGCATCGCACGCGCGCTGAGTCCCGCGGCCGTGCCATGGCAGAAAAGCTCAAAGAGCTGATCCCGCCGCACATGTTCCAGGTCCCGATCCAGGCGGCGATCGGCGGCAAGATCATCGCCCGCGAGACCGTGCGCGCCTTTCGCAAGGACGTTACCGCCAAATGCTACGGCGGCGACGCAACGCGCAAACGCAAGCTGCTGGACAAGCAGAAGGAAGGCAAGAAACGCATGCGGCAATTCGGCAATGTCGATATTCCGCAGGAAGCGTTCATTGCGGCGCTGAAAGTAGACGTTTAGTTTTTTCTTCCGTGTTTGCGGATTTCAGAAGTTAGCTTGTAAACGGTCGTCGATGGGTTACCGCGGCGATTTCTCTCGGTTTCCCGACGTCCCTCCATTCGTTCAGCTCTTTGCTCTGCCGACGCAATTAAATCGCGAATCTGGTCAAACATTGCTTTCTTTGACTGGTTTGGATCGTATCCAGGCATTAGGCGACGTAGAGTTCTTTGAATCTCACGCCGTCCGACAGGAGCGTCATGATCTTGATAATGCAGTACCAGCCAGAGCTCAAAACACGGATTTGAATAGGCGACAGAAACTCCTGCGGCTTCAGCCCTAGCTATGGCTTGTGAGATATTTGGATGTTCGTCTCTGTCGAACACAGCCCAAATTTGGTCGCGCTCTTCGAAGCTGTCGCTTCCTTGATGGAAGGATTTCAATTCAATTGCCTTATTCACAACTGACGTTGGAACCCCAGCCCCTCTTTCGACAATTAAATTTACCTCAATTAACGCGCCACAGTGGCGTGCCATAGATAAAAAATATTCCGGTTCGGTAACCTTGCCTTCGCAAATTATTGAAATCAATATTTTAGGGCTTCTCGACGCAGATCGTCGCTCTAGGCGCGGCGGCGATCTATTCTTTCTCCTGCTCATGTTTTACTTTGCATTCAATAGGATTTTTATTGAGCCCCTATATGGGACCGCACCAAATCTTCCTTCGAGATACCCTTTCTCCAAATTGTCAGTGTTGCGGGTCCGGATATCGGTAAGTGGATAAAAGCTTGTCGCGCCATCCGCATCTTTCTCTGCAAACAAAATTTGATCTCGACGTATCAGTTGCCATGACAACAAATTTGTATCGTGGGTCGTCGCAATAAGTTGCGCACCTTTTGGGTTGGTCTTTCGAGAATTAAATAGATGTATAATTTTCTCGGATAAATAGGTGTGCAAGCTGCTGTCTAACTCGTCTATCACAACAGTACCACCACGATCTAATGCCGAATAAATTGATTTTAATATTGCTAGTAGCCGAATTGTTCCAGTACTTTCAAAAGACAGATCGAGATATATTTTTTTGCCGGATTTTGTTTTATGTCCTAGTGAAATAACTTTTAGTTTCATGTCTTCGACCTTAGGAAACTCTCTTCCCTCGGGCGCGTGCTTCTTCATTATCTGAAGAATCTCATTCATAACAATCGTCTGACTCTCGTTTTTATAAAGATCGTCAAATTGGCAGTCGACAATGCCCGTATCGGCGTCTCTCAGAAAATCGATAATTCTCGCGTCTATTTTTCCTTTTGAAAATGCCGACTTTGCCGCTGTATTATATTCATCCGGCTTCTCAATAGAAAAACTACTGATGTATTTATATAGGGGCGTTAGCTGTTTGTGAGAGTTTTGGGCAGCAGTAGATAAAAATAGGCTATTTGGCCTCATCAACGATTCAATAGTTCTGAGCGAACCTTTAAGACTCTTGCCAAAGTAAATATTTTTCTTTCCTTTCTCGCGTAAGAACCACGTTTGCTTCTTTCCAGCAGGAAAAGCAAACAGCCATTCTTCAATGAATTCGCGATCGGACGAAACGTAACCATAATGGAAACGCGTTCGATTAATGACAACGTCGATATCAAACTTCGAAGGAACGCGGGCAGATTTTTCATCCAACAAAAACGGCAGACGTGGAATTTTTCCATCAGGTTTGCCGCGCGAGTGCGAGTCCCTTACGGTGTCGCAAAAATATGCCAGCGCAGAAACGATATTACTTTTACCGGAAGCGTTGGCCCCGTAAATTAGGATCGCCGGTAAAAGATCTTGATCCTTCCCAAAATTGATGAGGTCAGCGCCTTTGTCTTTCAGCGACGAGGCAACTAGAGACAATTCTTGGTGGTCTCTGATCGACAGATGGTTTTGAACCCCAAACCGAATTATCATTCTTCACCCTCTAGGACAAACATGACCTTTGGATGCCATATATGCTGGTTTTTTGCAAAATAAGCGTTACCAAGCTGATATAACGTCAATTTGAAGCCTAAAAATGCTGATTTAGCGCGGCATTACTAAATGTGGCCCGGGCGCGCGATGGCGGAAAAGCTCAAAGAGCTGATCCCGCCGCACATGTTCCAGGTCCCGATCCAGGCGGCGATCGGCGGCAAGATCATCGCCCGCGAGACCGTGCGCGCCTTTCGCAAGGACGTTACCGCCAAATGCTACGGCGGCGACGCAACGCGCAAACGCAAGCTGCTGGACAAGCAGAAGGAAGGCAAGAAACGCATGCGGCAATTCGGCAAAGTCGATATTCCGCAAGAAGCGTTCATAGCAGCGTTGAAAGTCGACGTCTGACGGAGGCTTCTGCGCGTTTACCAACAGCCGGACCTCATCGGAACTCGGCCGTGCCCCCGCGCTATTTTTGCCCGAGTTGTGATAGACTTTGGGCGCAGCAGGTGCGGAATCGCCAGATCGGAAAGGCCATGTTCGCTCGAAAGATTGTGACCGCATTCGCCTTGTCGGCCCTCGTCGCGATTGGTGCGGTTGTCATGACCGAACGCCCGGCGATTGCGCAGAAACCGGCGAATGCAATGCCTTCACCGCTGCCGCCTGAAAAGCCGGCGGCGACCGAGCTAGTGCGCGAAAAAACCATCCCGGCAAAAATCCTGTTCGGCGAAAAGAAGCTGCCTTCGGTCGGAAAATCGATGGCCGTCGGGTACTACCCGCGCGGCTGCCTGCAGGGCGGTGTCGAGCTGCCGGTCAATGGCCCCAACTGGCAAGTGATGCGATTGTCGCGCAATCGCAACTGGGGCCATCCAAGCCTGGTGCAATTCCTCGAAAAATTTGCGCCGCGGGCTGCCAAGGCCACCGGATGGAAGGGCGTATTGGTCGGCGACATGGCGCAGCCGCGCGGCGGCCCCGCCGTGTCGGATCACCAGAGTCACCAGACCGGCCTCGACGTCGACATCTGGTTCATGCCGATGCCCGATCGCATGTTGAGCAACGACGAGCGTGAAAAGATCTCGGCTATCAATCTTGTGTCCGCGGACTGGAAACACCTCAATCCGCAAACCTGGACATCCCAGCACATCGCTTTCATCAAGACAGCGGCCGAACAGCCGGAAGTCGAGCGCGTGCTGGTGAATGCGGCCATCAAAAAGGAGCTATGCCGCGTCGAAGACAAGGCGCACGATGGCTGGATGGCGAAAATCCGCCCGTGGTACGGCCATCACGATCACATCCATGTGCGGCTGAAATGCCCGGCGGATTCGCCGAGCTGCCGTCCGCAACCGCCGGTGCCAGGCGGCGATGGCTGCGGCGCCAAGGAACTCGATTATTGGTTCTCCGACAAGGTGCTGCGTCCGCAGATCAAGCCGAGCCCTCCGGTCAGGCAAACGATGCTCGCCGAGTTGCCGCCGGCCTGCAAAACCGTGCTTGAGGCGGCCGACAAAAAAACTAGCGTAGCAACCGACAACAAGTGATCAGGCGACCGGCAACACGTTGGTATATTTGACCTGCTCAAGCGCGAAACTTGATTCAATCGAGGCGATGCCTTCGAGTCGCGTCAGCTTCTGCTTGAGGAAACGTTCATAGGCCGCGAGGTCTGGCACGACGACACGAAGCCAGTAGTCGCGCGGCCCGGTCATCAAATAGCACTCGAGGACTTCCGGCCAGCGCGCGATCGTCTTGGCAAAACGGTCGAGCAACTCCTCGCGCTGCTTCTCCAGCTTGACGGAAATGAAAACGCTGACCGGCAGACCGACTGCGCGTTGGTCGAGCACCGCGACATAACGCGAGATCACGCCTGTCTTTTCCAGCAACCTCACCCGGCGCAGACAGGGCGACGGTGACAGCCCGACTTTGCCGGCCAGATCCGCCAGGCTCATGCGTCCGTCGTCCTGCAGCAGTCGCAGGATTTTCAAGTCCACTGCATCGAGCGTCGGTATTGGCATAATCAACCTTTTTTTATGCGGTAATTGGCATAATACGCTAACCAGGGCCATAATAATAGTGTGAATTGGCAGCCACCGCCCCGGCTGTATACCCATAATCAATGGGTGAATTTGCCGAACGCGGGCCGCCTCGCCGATGTCCAAGCCAGCCACCCAAGACAATTTGCCGATCCTCGCCGCGCTGGAACGAAAGGTGCTTTGGCTGGCGAGCTGGATGATTCATAACGCAAACCATCTGCGCGACAACGAGGACGGCCTGAAGGTCGGCGGCCATCAGGCATCCAGCGCCTCCCTCGCAACGATCATGACCGCGCTCTATTTCGACGTCCTGCGCCCGCAGGACCGCGTGGCGGTGAAGCCGCATGCGAGCCCGATCTTCCACGCCATCCAGTACCTGCTCGGCAAGCAGACACGCGAGCGGTTGGAGACGTTCCGCGGCTACAAAGGCGCGCAGAGTTATCCCTCGCGCACGAAGGACACCGACGACGTCGATTTTTCCACCGGCTCGGTGGGCTTGGGTGTGGCGCAGACGCTGTTCTCATCGCTGACGCAGGATTATGTGCGCGCGCATGGCTGGGGTCTCGATCGGCCGGAAGGCCGCATGGTGGCGCTGGTCGGCGACGCCGAACTCGATGAAGGCAATATCTTTGAGGCACTGCTCGAGGGATGGAAACAGGGCCTGCGGAATTGCTGGTGGATCATCGACTACAATCGGCAAAGCCTCGACGCCGTCGTGCGCGAAGGCCTGTGGGCGCGCTACGAACAGCTGTTCAAGAATTTCGGCTGGAATGTCGTCATATTGAAATACGGCTCGCTTCAGCAAGCAGCTTTCAAGGAGCCGGGTGGCGAGACGTTGCGCCGGTGGATCGATACTTGTCCAAACCAGCTTTACTCCGCGCTGGTGTTCGCGGGCGGCGCGGCGTGGCGCAAGCGGCTCAATGACGAGATTGGCGATCAGGGCGACGTCAGCAGGTTGATCGACCGGCGCAACGACGGCGAATTGGCCGCCTTGATGAACAATCTCGGCGGCCATGACCTCCCGTCTGTTCTCGAGGCCTTCCACACCGCCGATCCCGAAAAGCCCACCTGTTTCATCTGCTACACCGTGAAGGGCTTCGGATTGCCTTTCGCAGGCCACAAGGACAATCACGCCGGCCTCATGACGCCGCCGCAGATGGAAGCCTTTCGCACGGCGAACGACGTGCGGCCGAACCACGAATGGGACAAGTTCGAAGGGCTCACGCTGCCGGCGGATCGACTGCAATCATTTCTCGATCGCGTGCCCTTCGCAGCCGGTGGCGCGCGGCGCCTGACCGCACCTGTGCATGAAGTACCGGATAACCTGCCGGTCACCATCCAGCCCGTGATGTCCACGCAGTCCGGCTTCGGCGCCATCCTCAACGAAATTGGCCGCGGCAAGGACGAATTCGCACGTCACATCGTGACAACATCACCGGACGTCACGGTGTCCACCAATCTGGGCCCCTGGGTGAACCGGCGGGGGCTGTTCGCGCGCCAGGCCATGGCCGACACATTCAAGAGCGAACACATCCCGTCGACCTTCAATTGGGAGTTCTCGCCCAAAGGCCAGCATATCGAGCTCGGCATCGCCGAGATGAACCTTTTCATCCTGCTGTCGGCGCTTGGCTTGTCGCACAGCATCAATGGCGAGCGTCTGCTGCCGATCGGAACGCTCTACGATCCCTTTATCGCCCGCGGTCTCGATGCACTGAACTACGCCTGCTATCAGGACGCGCGCTTCATGCTGGTGGCAACGCCGTCCGGCATTACGCTCGCGGGCGAAGGAGGCGCACATCAGTCGATTGCCGAGCCTCTGATCGGCCTGGCGCAGGATGGCCTCGCCAGTTTTGAGCCCGCTTATGTCGACGAATTGTCGGTCATCATGACCTGGGCCTTTTCCTATATGCAGAAAGATGCCGATGCCGCGCCATCCGAGCGCAACTGGCTCCGTGACGAGACCGGCGGCTCGGTCTATCTGCGGCTCTCGACGCGGCCGATTGAACAGATTCAAAGGGAAATGACGCCGGAATTGCGCCAGCAGATTGTCGATGGCGCCTATTGGCAGCGCAAGCCGGGACCCAACTGCCAGGTCGTCGTTGCTTACACCGGCGCGATGGCACCAGAAGCTATTGAAGCTATTGGCCTGATGGCCGAAGACCGCCGCGATGTCGGCCTGCTCGCGATCACGTCCGCTGACCGCCTCAATGCAGGCTGGACTGCAGCGCAACGGGCACGCGAACGCGGGCTGGTGCATGCGCGTTCACATGTCGAGCGTCTGCTTGCCGATGTGCCGATGCATTCTGGAATCGTGACTGTCCTGGACGGACATCCGGCAACTCTGGCCTGGCTCGGCGCGGTGGCCGGTCATCGCACACGCGCGCTCGGCGTTGAACATTTCGGCCAGACCGGCTCGCTCGCCGAGCTCTACCGGCACTACGGGATCGATACCAACGCCATCGTTGCGGCGGCCCAGGCGATAGCGCCCGGCCGCCCGATCCGTCACCTCAAGGCGCTGCCTTGAGCCGCCGCTACATCATGCCGACGCCGAACAGCGCGGCAGGGATTGCGAAGACAATCGTCCAGATCACAATTACACAGACGATAACAGCAATAGTGTAGATCAGCACCTTGTCGGCCGCTGGCTTCATCAAGGCCGCAATGCCCGTGTACAGCAGATAGAGACTGTACAGCCCCAGAATCCCCAGAAATGCCAGCGCCGGAATGATCTTGAATACGCCGACGACCCAGGCGGCGGTCGGCGCATAAGCCGAAACCTTCATGGCATTGTCGAGATTTTTCCGGGCACCGAAGGTACCGGCCAGAAAGTCGATCACGTAGGCCAGAACAAAGACGCTGATCAGGGACAACACATAGACGACGAGAGCGTGCAGAATTCCGCTAACGATCCCGAGGCGAAACGGCCCGTACCCGACAATCGACAGGCCGATAAATGCGCACACCGGCGGAATGGCGGCAACGATCGCCACGTAATTGGGAAACAAGTAGCCGGCGTTGCCCGGCTCACGCTCGATCACCTGCCACTCAGACTTCGGCTGCAGCAGGATGCCTTTAATGCGCTCCACGAGATTCATGACTGCCCCTCCATTTGATCCGCGGGTCCACTATAGCCGATTTCGGTCTTCCAAAATCATCGCCGCACCCTTTTCCGCGATCATCATGGTCGGCGAATTGGTGTTGCCCGACGTAATCGTCGGCATGACCGAGGCATCCACGACGCGCAGAGCGTCGATACCGATCACGCGCAGGCGCGCATCCACCACCGCCCGCACATCGTCGTCGCGGCCCATCTTGGCTGTGCCCACGGGATGGAAAATGGTCGTGCCGATGTCGCCGGCGGCTTTGACCAGTCCGGCCTCATCATCATGCACAGTGGGACCCGGCAGGTACTCGACGGGCGAATATTTTTGCAGCGCCGGCTGTGAGACAATCTTGCGGGTCACGCGGATGGCGTCGGCAGCGACTCGCTGGTCCTCCGGCGTCGACAGATAATTCGGCCGGATCGCAGGCGGCTGCGCCGGATTGGTGGACTTCAGCGCGAGTGAGCCGCGGCTGGTGGGGCGAATATCGGCGACGCTGGCGGTGAAGGCCGGGAACGGATGCAGTGGTTCGCCGAACTTCTCCAGCGACAGCGGCTGTACGTGATACTGAATATTGGCGGTGGCCTGTGACGGATCGGACTTCGTAAAGGCGCCGAGCTGCGACGGCGCCATGGTCATCGGCCCGCGCCGGCGCAGGAGATAGTCTAGCCCCATGCCGAGGCGGTTGAGCATGGACGGATAGGTCTCGTTCAGCGTCTTCACGCCCGACACCTTGAAGATCAGCCGTAGCTGTAAATGATCCTGCAGATTGCCGCCGACGCCGGGCTTGTCGAGTACGAGCGGAATACCGAATTGCGACAAATGCGCTGCCGGCCCGACGCCCGACAGCATCAGCAGGTGCGGAGAATTGATCGCGCCGGCGGAGAGGATCACTTCGCCGCGGCAGCGCGCGCTGCGCAGAACGCCGTTCTGCCGCCAGCGGATGCCGGTGGCACGTTTGCCGGTGAAGTCGATGCCCTCCACAAGACAGCCGGTTTCGAGACGAAGATTTTGCCGATGCAGTACCGGTTTCAAAAAACCACGCGCAGCCGACCAGCGTCGGCCGCGCTTCTGGTTGACGTGGAAATAGCAAATACCTTCGTTGTCGCCCGTATTGGGATCGGGGATGTTCGGGATGCCGTACTCGTTGGCGGCGTGACGGAACGCCTCGAGAATTTCCCACTTAATGCGCGGATATTCGACACGCCATTCACCGCCGACGGCGTGGTGCTCGCTGTCCTTGAGGAAATGATCGACGTGCTTGCGGAAGATCGGCCGCACGTCGTCCCACGACCAGCCCGGCAGGCCAAGCTGACGCCAGTGGTCGTAGTCACCAGCCTGGCCGAGCATGTAGATCATGCCATTGATGGCCGACGAGCCGCCGATCACCTTGCCGCGCGGATAATTCAGGCTGCGGCCGTTAAGACCCGGCTCCGGCTCGGTCTTCATCAGCCAGTCGGCGCGCGGATTGCCGATCGCGAACAGATAGCCGACCGGAATGTGAAACCAAATCCAGTTGTCGTTGCCGCCGGCTTCCAGAACCAGCACCCGATTGGCAGGATCCGCCGACAGGCGGTTGGCCAGTACGCAACCGGCCGAGCCGGCGCCTACCACGATGTAGTCAAACTCACCTTCCATGGAGCCTATTACCGCCATACGGCTATCTTGCATGCAAGGCTGACCGCGGATCAATACACGCCGATCAGTTTCAATCCTGCGATCATCAAGACGATACCGAGCGCGCGCCGGATATAGACAATCGAAAACTTCGTTCCAAATGACGTGCCCACCAAGCCGCCCAACATGACCGCCACGATATACATCGGCAGTTCAGCTGGCAGCGAGCGCACGATCACCAGATTGCCTAATAAGCCGGCAATCGAGTTGCCAAGAATAAAAACCGCGGCGATTCCGGAGGTCGTCCGCAAATCAGACCAAGAGAGGAAAATGATCACCGGCGACAAGAAGATTCCTCCGCCCGTTCCGGTAAGCCCCGATAAGAATCCAATGACAATACCCAAGAGAATGCTCAACCAAATCGGCGGGTCATGCACCTCACGCTTGGCATAGATATGCGCCGCCCAAAACATCCTGAGGCCGGACAGAATCAGAACTACGCCCACGATGGCCCGGTAATAGACGCTAGGCAGTTGAATACTGCCGCCAATAAATGCAAACGGCAGCGACCCGATGAGGAACGGCCAGACGACGCGCCAGCGAAAATAGCCGGCGTGCGCGTAGCGATAAGAAGCGAGGCTGGCGACCAAGATATTCAATGTCAGAGCAGTTGGCCGCATCACCGCAGGCGAAACCGAAAACAACGCCATGGTTGCGATATAGGCTGAGGCACCAGCGTGACCGACAGATGAATAGAGCGCTGCTCCCAAAAACATGCAGCCGGCAAGCAATATTTGGACGAGGTCAGGCATGATAATCCGATGGCGGCACGTGCGCGAATTTCAAAGGCAAAGTGTAGGAGCAAGGCGCCCGATGAGGCCATCGTCTCAGGGCATGCACGGCCGCTTACGACGACCGTAAGCGATCATCGTACCAAACCCCGTCTTCCTGTCCAGCTTGGTTTTCAAGAAAGGTGCGCAGACGTTGGTGTAAGGTTGCGACATGTTTCCCCCGGAACGAATCGTCTGCCTGACCGAAGAGACCGTGGAGACTCTCTATCTCCTCGGCGAGGACCGTCGCATTGTCGGCGTGTCGGGCTATGCCGTGCGGCCTCCGCAGGTGCGCAAGGAGAAGCCGCGCGTTTCTGCTTTCATCTCAGCGGACGTGCCGAAGATTGTCGCGTTGAAGCCGGACCTGGTGCTGACATTTTCCGATCTGCAGGCCGACATCGTTGCCGCGCTGATCCGCAGCAACATCGCCGTGCATGCATTCAACCAGCGCGATGTTGCCGGCATCCTCGACATGGTCCGAACGCTCGGCGCGCTCGTTGGGGCGGAGGAAAAAGCCGAGACGCTGGCAAAATCGCTGGCCGCCCGCGTCAACGCGGTGCACGAGCGTGCGCTGAATCTGCCGCGCCGCCCCCGCGTCTATTTTGAGGAATGGGACGAGCCGATGATTTCCGGCATCGCCTGGGTATCGGAGCTGATCGAGGCGGCCGGCGGCGTTGAAGTATTTCCGCAACTCGCCGCGCGGAAAAACGCCAAGGACCGTATCGTGTTGCCCAATGACGTGATTGCCGCTCAGCCCGATATTATCGTCGGGTCCTGGTGCGGGAAAAAATTCGTGCCGGCCAAGGTCGCAGCGCGACCGGGATTTGCCGAAGTTCCCGCCGTCGCCAATGGCTGGCTACGGGAAATCAAGTCGACAGTGATTCTCCAGCCGGGCCCTGCCGCCCTCACCGATGGCCTGGATCAGCTCGCGGGAATCATGGCCGGCTGGGCCGAAGCGATGCGGTAAAGTCTCCTGAACTGGCAGTACGACCCCGTAGGAATTCCGGACCCAATCGTGCTAAGAACACCGCGAAATTAAAGAACAGGACCTGACCGCAATGACCGTGAACAAGAGCCGTGCCGACCTCTGGATGGACATCCTTCTCGTTGCATTCCTGATCGGATTCGACGTGGTCGCCCGCCTGCTCCCGCATTCACCGGGCGTGTGGCCCTTTGCTGCAAGCGCGCTGTTCGCTGGCCGGGTGCTTCGTATTCCGGCGTTGGCCGTGGTCGTTCCGCTCGCCGCCGTGCTGCTGAGCAATGTCGCGCTCGCCGGCGACGACTGGCGCATCACGCTAGTTGTCTGCGCTGCGATCACCCTGCCCGCCTTCGCCGGCATGCTGGCACGGCGCTGGCAGGGAGCGATCCCGGTGATCACCGCAATGCTGACCTGCTCGCTGATCTTCTTCGTAACCACGAACTTCGCCGTGTGGGCGTTCGGCAGCCTGTATCCGCACAGCTGGCAGGGTCTGGTGCAATGCTACGTCGCAGCGCTGCCTTTCCTGGACAAGACGGTTCTCGGAGATTTGTTCTGGACTGCCGTGCTCTTCGGCGGCGCCTGGCTCGTGCAGCATACGCCGGTGCTGTCGCGGCGCGCGCTCTAACCGAGCATTCTCTGAAGCCTGGACCACAGTGACTTGAGGCGGCCGGCGAAATCGCCCGCCCCTTCAGGTTCAGCCAACCGCAATCCGACCGTGGTCACGCGACCGCCGCTGACCTTATGCGCGAGTAGAGCGATCGGGCCCAGCTCGACGACGTCGCCGGTTCGGACCTTGCGCCGGAGCAGCTCGCTGAAATAATCGGCGAGCGTGACTTCAGTATGATCAGCGGCGACCTGCAACCCGTAGATTTCGGCTAGAGCGCCGAGCGTCGCTGTCGCCGGAACAAAGAAGTCGCCAAGCAAACGTGGGTCGGGCGACACGGGCGGCGGCATTTTGACAAAGAAACGGTCAAGTGCCTGCGCTTTTTCCGGCGGTGCCAGCAGATAGACATAGTCGCCTTCGCGCACGGGGTCTGCTTCGGCGGGCGTGAGAATTTCCTCATTACGCACGACCAGCGTCGGTCGCGCCCAGTTCGGAATCAGGCCGCGACGCAGGAAAGGACTATTGGCCGGTACCGGATAGCCGACAATCTCGCGTGAAAGCTGGCCCGGCAGATCGAGTTCGACGCGGCGCGGCAGCGGATCGGCGCGCGCAAATGAGATGTCGAGCTTGCGCGCCGCAAGCGCCACCGTCCAGCCTTGCACCAGCAGCGAGGACAGGACGACCACGAACGCGACATCGAAATAGAGATAGGCCACCGGCAGGCCGACGAGCAGCGGGATCGAGGCAAGGAAAATACCGACCGCGCCGCGCAAACCAACCCAGGAGAGGAACAGCATCTCGCGCCATTGAAACCGGAATGGCGCCAGACACAGGAATACCGCAACAGGCCGCGCGATCAGCATGAGGACGAGCGCCACCGACACTGACCCGAACAAACTGTCGGCCAACCGGTGTGGCCAGGCCAGCAAACCGAGCAGCACGAACATTACGATCTGGGCGAGCCAGGTGATGGCATCGAGGAAGACGACGACTGAATTATGTGCGCGTGTCTGCGCATTGCCGACCACGAGGCCAGCGAGATAGACCGCCAGAAAACCCGACGCATGCAACGCATTCGCGAATGCGAACACCACCAGCGCGCTCACCGCGACAAAGGGCGCATGCAAGCCCTGTGCAAGCGTTAGCCGGTTGAGCACGAGGGTGATGATCTGTCCGCCGACAAAACCAATGACGCAGCCGAGGATGGCGTCGCGTAGAAATGTTATGAGCGCATGCGTCCAGCTCTGGTCGCCGAGCAGAAGGATCTCGACCAGGAGCAGTGCGAGGAAAATGGCGAAGGGATCGTTGGTGCCGGACTCCACCTCCAGGACACCGCGCACGCGCGGACGCAACCGCAAGCCGCGCGCGTTGATCAGGAAAAACACCGCGGCGGCATCGGTCGACGCCACCACCGCCCCGACCAGCAACGCCTGAATCCAGCTTAAACCGAGGACATATTTGGCGACCGGCGCGGTCAGCAGCGTCGTGATCAGCACGCCGACGGTCGCAAGCACCAGGGACGGCGCAAGGACATTGCGAAAACTGGCAAAACGCGTGCGCAGCCCGCCGTCGAACAGGATCAACGCCAGCGCGATCGAGCCGACCAGGTAGGCGGCGCCAACATTGTCGAACTTGATTCCGCCGGGGCCGCCTTCGCCAGCCAGCATGCCGACCAGCAAGAACACCAGCAGCAACGGCGCGCCGAAGCGCAGCGCGACCAGGCTCGACAGGATGCCAGCGAGGACCAGCAGGCTGCCAAGCAGGATCGCAATGCTGACGGTATCGAGCGCACCCATCGCGCGAATCTCCTTCCCGCTATTGGAAGGTCTCGCGCTCGCAAGAGCAACGGGAAACGTTGCCGGTGGCTAGCGAAGCGTCAAAAAGCCACCTTGTCGCCACCCTTGAGCGAAAGAATTTCGCGCGCCTCGTCGGACGACGCGACCTCAAGGCCGAGGCCTTCAAGGATCTTGCGCACCTGGGTGACTTGCTGGGCGTTGGATTCCGCCAATTTGCCGGCGCCGATCCATAGCGAATCCTCCATGCCGACCCGCACGTTGCCGCCCATGGACGCCGCCATGGCCGCGACGCGCATCTGGTTGGCGCCGGCGCCCAGCACCGACCAATGATAGTTGTCGCCAAGCAGGCGGTCGGCGGTTCGTTTCATCATGATGACGTCCTCAGGGTGCGCCCCGATGCCACCGAGAATGCCGAATACCGATTGCACGAACACGGGTGCCTTGATCAGGCCGCGGTCAAGGAAGTGGCGCAGCGTGTAGAGATGGCCGATGTCGTAGCATTCCACCTCAAAGCGGGTGTTGTTATCGGCACATGTCGTCAGGATGTACTCGATATCGGCAAATGTATTCTTGAACATGCCCGCCTTCGAGCGCTCGAGATACGGTTCTTCCCAATCGTGTTTGAACTTGCCCTTGTAGCGCGGGATCATCGGATACAGCCCGAAGTTCATCGTGCCCATGTTGAGCGAAGCGACCTCCGGCTTGAACGTCGCCGCCGGACGCACACGCTCTTCGGCGGTCATGGTCGGCGCGCCGCCGGTGGTGATGTTCACCACAACGTTGGAGCGCTGCTTGATGACCTTGAGGAAGGGGGCGAATGCCTCGGGCGTCTGATCCGGACGGCCGTCCTGCGGGTTGCGGGCATGGAGATGGACGATGGCCGCACCGGCTTCGGCTGCCCCAATGGCGGCATCCGCGATCTCCGATGCCGTGATGGGGATGTGCGGCGACATCGAGGGCGTATGGATCGAGCCAGTAACAGCGCAGGTAATGATGACTTTTCGCGACTTCGCCATGTGCATTCCATCCCGGTGAAGTGAGTGTTGTTGATTGGCAAATGGACTTCGTGGGCAATCCTAGAGTATCAGCCGTACCCAAGTCACCCCGCGCGCGCGAAAAGGAGTCCGTTTGGACGCCAAGCCTCAACCTGCGGCAGCAACGTCCAACGTCCTGATCGGTGCGTTGTGCGGGGCCGGCGCGTCAATCGGCTGGGCCGCCGGCTTCGTCGCAGCCAAGCACGGCATTTCCGTGGGATTCGCGCCGGCTGATTTGGCTCTACATCGCTTTTTCTGGTCGGGGCTGTTGCTGATACCACTCGTCTTGCGCGAGGGCCTGCGCGACCTCGGCGGCATCGGCTGGCGCCGCGGCCTGGTGATGAGCATCCTCTCCGGCCCGCCGCAGTCAATGATCGCCTATACCGGCTTCATCCTGGTGCCACTTGGCCACGGCACCACGATCCAGCCCGCCTGCGCGGCGCTGTCAGGACTCATCCTCGCCTCACTCGTGCTGCACGAAAAACCAACATTTCAGCGTGTGATCGGCGGCGCGACGATTATCGCCGGCCTTCTGGTGTTTGGCGCAGAATCGCTTGCCACGATCGGCGGGCATGGCGTCGGCGGCGACCTTCTGTTCGCCACCGCCGGCCTCTTCTGGGCAACATTCGGCATCTTGCTGCGGTATTGGCACGTGTCCGGCATACGTGCGATCGCGGTGGTCGGGGCACTCTCGATTCTTCTATTCGCGCCATTGCACGCCGCTTTCGTCGGCTACGGCGGCATCATGCGGATGGGCCTCACTGAAAATCTGATTCAGATGGCGGTACAGGGAATATTAGCCGGCATCTTGCCAATTTATCTGTTCGCGCGCGCCGTGATTCTGCTCGGCGCCGGACGTGCGGCAACATTTCCGGCACTGGTGCCGGTGTTCTCGCTGATTATCGGTTATTTCGCTCTCGGCGTGGTTCCGAGCCTCGCGCAACTGGCCGGCATGCTGATCGTGCTGGTCGGCTTTCGTTTCGCGCTGCGCTGAAACTCACTCCGGCCCGGCATATTTCCCGGCCGTCTCCGGGAACATGTTCTTGATGATTTTGAATTTCGAGATGTCGACGGTGGCATCCATGTGCATGAAGATCACCGCATCGCGCAGGACTTTTTCAATGCCAAAGTCGAGCATGATGCCGTTGCCGCCGTGCAATTCGACCGCGTGCTGCGCGACCTTCATAATTTCTTCCGAGGCGAACATCTTGGCCATGTTCACCAAAGTTTCCGCCTCCGGCGCATTATCGTCGACGGCGCGCGCGGCGCGGTCGAGCAAGGCGCGCACCGCTTCGATCTTGGTCGCCATTTCGGCAAGCCGTAATGCGACTGCCTGATGCTTGATTAGGATGCGGCCGCCTTGCACGTAGTTCTGCACGTATTCAGCCGTTGCCTCGAAGGCGCGCACACCGACGCCCAGATTTTTCGCCGCCTGGATGATCTTGCCGGGACGGAAATAGACACCAGCGGAACCCATGGCGCTGTCTTGCACCAGGAGATGATCGTCGGGGATGAACATGTCCTCGAACACCATCTCGCCGTTGTTCATGAAGCGGCAGCCCAGCGTCTCGTTGCAGCGCGCGACCGTGAAGCCCTTTGTCTCGCGCGGCACCAGGAACGAAGACGTTCCCTGCAGCATGCCGACTTTCGGGTTGGTATTGGCGTAGACGACATAAAGGCTGGCGTCATAGCCATTGGAAATGAACTGCTTGCGCCCGTTGATCACCCAGCCGCCATTGGTCTTGACCGCCTTGGTCTGCATGGCGGCTTCCGGCACGTTGTAGGGCAGCCAGCGGTCCGAAGCTCCACGCGGCTCCGTCAGGCAATGCGCCATCAGGAACTGTGGTTCGGCGACCAACCGCTTGAACCACTTTTCCTGTAAATGCTTGGGCGCGAACTGGCGCAGTAATACCGATACTTTCCAGTTCTGCACCATCTTGTCGGCGAGCCCGGAATCGCCACGGGCGATTTCTTCGGACACGATGGCGAAAGTCTTGACCTCTGTGCCCTTCTCAAGCTCGACGCCGCCGTATTCTTCCGGAACGCCCAGCGTGCGAATGCCGATCTTTTCGGCCTCCTCCAGGATGCGCAGCGGCAGCCGCTCTTCCGGCACCATCGACCATTCGAGCTTCCAGTTCTGCTTGATGAACGGAAGCACCACCTTGTCGACGAAGTCGCGACAGCTCTGCCGCATCATGCGCAGCTCTTCCGACAGGCCCCGGTCCGCGGCGGTACGATCGAGCATGGCGACGTCCTTCCTCTGCACTCACGACAAGACGAAAACTTACGCGGCCTTCCTGTTCGACAGGAATTCGCCCATGCGGTTGAGCGCCTTCAGGATGTTTTCTGTCGAATTGGCGTAGGACAATCGCACATATCCTTCGCCGAGTATGCCGAAATCCGGACCGCCAATGATGGCGACACCGGCGTCTTCCAAAAGCGACGACGCGAGCGCCTTCGCTTTCCAGCCTGTGCGTTTCACATTGGGAAAAGCATAGAACGCGCCCTTGGGGACAGCGCAGGAAACGCCCGGCAATTTATTGAGACCCTCAACCACGACTTTCCGCCGTTTGTCGAACTCGGCGATCATCTTGGCGACTTCATCCTGCGGGCCTTTCAGCGCCGCGAGGCCTGCATATTGTGCCGAGGCGTTGACGCACGAGTGCAGATTGACCGCAAGCTTGCGCGCATAGTCATAGAGCTTGCCGGGCCATATTGCGTAACCGAGCCGCCAGCCGGTCATGGCGTATGTTTTCGACCAGCCGTTGAGCAGGATCAGCCGGTCGCGGATGGACGGATATGACAACAGGCAGACATGGGTCTCGCCGTCGTAAACCATGTGGTCGTAGATCTCGTCCGACATGATCGCAACGTCCGGCCACTTCTCAAGCCCGGCGACAAGCTTGTCGACTTCGGATTTAGGCGTGACACCTCCAGTCGGATTGGCCGGCGAATTGAGGATCAGGAGCCGCGTCCGCGGCGTGATCAGCTTGAGTGTTTCGTCCGCAGAAAAGGCGAAGCCATTCTCCTCGCGGATCGGCACCGGCACCGGTTTTGCGCCGGTGAATTCGATCATCGAGCGGTAAATCGGAAAGCCGGGATCCGGATAGAGAATTTCCGCGCCCGGCTCGCCGAACATCAAGATCGACATGAACATCGTCGGCTTGCCGCCCGGCATGATCATCACGCTGTCCGGCGATACCTCGACCTTGAAACGCTTGGTGAGATCGGCTGCCACCGCCTCGCGCAACGGCGGGATGCCGTTCGCAGGCGTGTAGCCATGGTGGCCATCCCGCAGCGCCTTCACCGCCGCCTCGACAATGAAATCGGGCGTGCGAAAATCAGGCTGGCCGATGCCGAGATTGATGATGTCGCGGCCCTGCGCGACCAGGGCGTTGGCGCGGGCAAGGACCGCGAAGGCGTTTTCCTCGCCAATTCGATCGAAGGCCGCGATTGTACGAAGCATGACTGCACTCCTCCCACGCGCGTTATTCGCGGCATGGCCGCGAAGGCGCGTCGTTTATAAGGAGCGCAGTTCAGCCGATCAGGCGGAAAAAATCAAACGCCGACAGAGCCTTCGCCAGGCCCAGGGCGATCAGTCGTCGCCGCCTAAGCGGCCGCTGATATCTCGCCAGAGTTGGAAACGAATATTCGGGTCTGGATCGTCGCCGAGATAGACACCGCTGTAATAGAGCGGACCCGCGGGAAATACGTTCGTTCCCCAATATTTGCCCTGCGTCGTCGCGGGCGTGGTGGCGACCTTCTTGTGCTTGCGTGCCTTGGCCGCTTCGGCTGGCGACGCAATCGCGAAAGTGGCAATCAAGACAGCTGCGAGCGATTTGAGTGGAAGTGAGGACATGACAAACCTCGATGGCACGTGGATGCCATCCGCATAGCGGACCGCCAAAAGGGCGCAAGTAAATGCTCCATCAATCCGATCACTTCTCGGTGTCGGAATATCGAGCGGTTGCGGGTGTTTCAAGCCGCCAATCAGCCGGCTACCCAATTCGCACAAGGGGAAAAATCAGGTAAACAGCTGTCCCGCCACTGGTAGGTCGATATGGGCATCTCCGAAAAACGTCGTGCGTTCCGCGCGTTACATCAAAGCGGCTGCTTCGTCATTCCCAATCCATGGAACGTCGGCAGCGCCCGCTATCTGCAAGGCCTCGGGTTCAAGGCGCTGGCGACAACAAGCGCCGGCTTCGCACACGCGCAGGGCAATTCGGATGGCGACGTTACGCGCGACATGATGCTCGCGCATTTCCGGGAGATCGCGCAGGTGGCGGACGTGCCCGTCAACGCCGATTTCGAAGGCGGCTACGCCGACGATCCGGATGAAGTCGCAGAAAACGTAAAATTGTGCGTGGCCACAGGAGTGGCCGGCATATCGATCGAGGACTACACCGAAGACGACGCCAATCCTCTTTATGACTTCGATCTTGCTGTCAGACGCGTACGTGCGGCGCGCGACGCAATCGATAAAGCGGGCGGCGAGGTTGTCTTCACCGCGCGGACGGAAGGCTTCATCAGGAATCGGCCGGATCTGGACGAAACAATTCGTCGGTTGAAAGCCTTCGCTGATGCAGGCGCCGATTGCCTCTATTCGCCCGGCATCAAGACCCGTGAACACATCGCGGCAACGGTCAAAGCCGTCGCACCGAAGCCGATCAATTTTCTCAACAGCGGCGCATTCGGCTTCACCGTCGACGATCTTGCAGCGCTCGGCGTACGCCGCATCAGCGTCGGCGGTACGCTTTCGCGTGTCGCGATGCACGCCTTTATCCAGTCAGCGCGGCAGATTGCGCAGGATGGCAAGTTCGACAGTTTCGCCGGCGTCGTACCGAATGCCGAACTCAACAAGTTTTTTCACGACGATTTGCCGCGCCGGCCCAAACCGTGACCGGCAGTTCGCGTCAGCAATCAGCGCTGCCGCTTGGCACGCCCGTCGATAGCACCCCTTCCGACCGTCCCGGACCGGTGACGCTCAGGGGCCGCTATGGCCGCATTGAAAAATTGAGTGTCGAGCACGCCGCATCGCTGTGGGACGCGGTCCGCGGCCATGACGCAATCTGGACCTATATGTCGCAATACGGGCCGTTTGCCGGAGCGGATGAATTTACCGATTGGGTGCGCCAGCGCACAACGCTCGCCGATCCCTATTCGTATGCGATTGTGAACAACGACAATCTATGCCTGGGCATCGCCACCCTGATGGAAATAAAGCCGACAATGCGCGTTATCGAGGTCGGTCACATTGTCTACTCGCCCGCCCTACAGCGCACACCGCTCGGCACCGAGGCCCAATATCTTTTGGGATGCTATGCCCTTGAGACGCTCCGCTACCGGCGCTACGAGTGGAAATGCAATGCACTCAATGCCGCCTCGCGACGCGCAGCACTGCGCTATGGCTTCGCATTCGAGGGCATCTTGCGCCAGCACATGATCGCCAAAGGGCGCAACCGTGATACTGCATATTTCGCGATCCTCGACGGCGATTGGCCGACGCGCAAGGCAAACTTTGAACGCTGGCTTGCACCAAACAATTTCGCCGCCGACGGCCGGCAGATTCTCAGCCTGAGCGCGCTGAACAGCGTTCCGAAATGAATATTTCTGCCCGGTCATCGCCCGGTCTGCTGCAGCAACGGCCATTTGTGCTGTTCTGGCTGGCAAGGCTTGCATCGACCATGGGTTACCAGATGCTGGCCCTCACCATCGGCTGGCAGATCTATGAATTGACCAACAGCGCCTTCGATCTCGGCCTCGTCGGGTTGATCCAGTTTGTGCCTGCGGTTGTCCTTACTTTGTTGATCGGGCATGCGGCTGACCGTTACGACCGCCGCTTGATCGTTCGTACCGCGCACGGCACCTACGCCCTGGCCGCCGTGATGATCACCGTCGCGACCTTCATGGGCATTCTTGGACGCGAGCTTCTGTTTGCTGCCGTGTTCATGATTGGGTGTGCGCGGGCATTTGAAATGCCGACAGCGCATGCGCTGGCGCCGTCGCTTGTTCCACCCGGCATCATTTCGCGTGCGATCGCGGCCTGGACCTCCGCCAACCAGACGGCCGTGATTTGCGGCCCCGCGCTTGGCGGCCTCATCTACGCGTTTAGCCCGGTCGCTGTCGGCATCATTTGTCTCGCCTTTTTTGCCTGCTCGATCACGCTGGTCACCTTTGTTCGCGTAAAAGGGCCCGCACCCGCGCGGGAACCACCCACATTTGCCTCGGTTTTTGCCGGCTTTGAATACATCCGTACGCGGCGACGGCTGCTCGGCGTGATTACGCTCGATTTGTTTGTCGTCATTCTCGGGGGCGCCACGGCACTGCTGCCGATCTACGCCCGTGACATTCTGGCGGTCGGACCGATCGGGCTTGGTTTACTGCGTTCGGCACCCGCGGTCGGTGCGCTGATCACCTCGATTGTGCTGTCCCGGCATCCCGTTGAACGCCATATCGGCCGCAAGATGTTTGCCGTGGTCGGGATCTATGGTGTGACCACAATCGTGTTCGGGCTTTCCAGCTGGTTTCCGCTGTCGCTGCTGTCGCTGGCGATGCTTGGCGCCTCGGATGCGGTCAGCGTCGTGATGCGGTTCTCGCTGGTGCAAATCGAGACACCTGACGAAAAGCGCGGACGGGTGAGCGCTATCAACTACCTGTTCGTTGGCTCTTCAAACACACTTGGTGAATTCGAATCCGGCCTTGTCGCTGCCTGGCTGGGCGCCGTACCGTCGGTGGTTATCGGCGGGCTAGGCTCGCTGCTGGTCGCGGGCATCTGGATGTTATTATTTCCTGATCTCCGCCGCATTGATCGGTACGATCCGGCGGATCGCGAGAAAACGGGGACGTAAATGCATATTCTGGTCACCGGCGCAGCAGGCATGATCGGCCGCAAGCTGACCGCCAGGCTGGTCAAGGACCGCGGCCTGAACGGCAAATCCATCGATCGCCTGACGCTTGTTGACGTGGTCGCGCCGGAGAAGCCGGCGGGCTTTTCGGGGGCGGTGGAGCTTTCCGCCAGTGATCTGTCCGCTGCGGGCGTCGCCGCGAAAACAGTCGCCGGCAAACCAGACGTGATCTTTCATCTCGCCGGCGTGGTTTCGGGCGAGGCGGAAACCGATTTTGAGAAGGGTTACCGTGTCAATCTCGATGGCACACGCGCCCTGCTCGAAGCCATTCGCGCCGCGGCGTACAAGCCAAAGGTCATTTTCACATCGTCGATTGCGGTTTATGGCGCGCCCTTTCCACGCTCCATCCCCGATGACTTTCATTTAACTCCCCTCACCTCATACGGCACACAGAAGGCGATCTGCGAATTGCTGCTCGCCGATTATTCGCGACGGGGAATTCTTGAAGGCGTCGGTATCAGGTTGCCAACGATCTGCGTGCGGCCCGGCAAACCCAACAAGGCCGCGTCCGGTTTCTTTTCCGGCATCATCCGGGAGCCGCTTGCCGGTCAGGAGGCGCTGCTGCCGGTCGCCGAGAGTGTACGGCACACGCATGCGAGTCCGCGCGCCGCGGTTGGCTTTCTCATTCACGCCGCCAGCCTCACGCCGGAAAAGCTCGGTCCGCGTGTCAATCTCGCCATGCCAGGCATATCCTGCACAGTGGGGGAACAGATCGAGGCGCTTCGCCGCGTCGCCGGCGACAAAGTGGCCGGGCGCATTCGCCGCGCACCCGACGAGCTTGTGCAACGGATCGTCGCGGGCTGGGCCGAGCGCCTTGATGCGAGGCGGGCAAGCGAGCTTGGATTTAAGGCCGAAGCTACATTCGACGACATTATCCGCGCCCATATCGAAGACGAACTGGGCGGAAAGATTGCGTAACGCCTTATCTATACACAAGATTATGCGCTTGCACCGCGCGCAGCAAACCTTACATTCAAGCCTATGACCTACGTCGACGCCGCCGTCGCGCCATTACGCAAAACCGGCCAGATCAAGATTCACGGCCCCGCCGCCTTCGAGGCGATGCGCAAGGCCGGACAGCTCGTCGCGCACTGTCTCGACATGCTGACCGACCATGTCGGCCCCGGTGTCGCGACCGAAAAAATTGACCGGCTGGTGTACGAGTACGCCATGGATCATGACGCGCTTCCCGCCACGCTGATGTATCGCGGCTATACGAAGTCGACCTGTACATCGCTCAATCACGTGGTCTGCCACGGTATCCCCGGTGACAAGCCGCTGAAGGATGGCGACATCGTCAATATCGACGTGACTCTGATCCTCAACGGATGGCATGGCGATTCCAGCCGCATGTTCACGATCGGCGAAATTCCGCGCCGTGCCGAACGGCTGATTGAGGTCACACACGAGGCGATGATGCGCGGCATTGCGGCCATTCGCCCCGGCGCCACCAGCGGCGACGTCGGCCACGCGATCCAGACTTATGTCGAGGCGCAGCATATGAGCGTAGTGCGTGACTTCTGCGGCCACGGGCTCGGGCGTCTGTTCCACGACGAGCCGAACATCGTTCACGTCGGCCGCCCCGGCGAAGGCATCGTCCTCAAGCCGGGGATGTTCTTCACGGTCGAGCCGATGATCAACCTCGGCCGCCCGCACGTGAAGGTGCTGTCGGACGGCTGGACCGCCGTGACGCGCGACCGCTCCCTGTCGGCCCAGTTCGAGCACACCGTCGGCGTTACCAACGACGGCGTGGAGGTCTTCACCTTCTCGCCCGCCGGACTGCACAAACCACCCTATCGCCGCTGAGGCTTCGTCCCGGCCGGCAATGACACTTCTCTCCCAGATTGTCTTTTTCTTATAATACAATTATTGCGTGTGTGCATCCATGAGCACACTTTCATGACCGACAATCGCAACAGAAGCGGACGCAAGGCTGGCGCGTTGGAGCGGCCGGCGCACTACCACGGCCAACGCGGGCGGTTGCGTGGGCGATTTCGAGAAGCCGGCGCCGAAGCCATCAGCGACTACGAGTTGCTTGAACTTGTGCTGTTCCGGGCCATCCCGCAGCGTGACGTCAAACCGCTGGCCAAGGACCTGATCGCAAAGTTCGGTTCATTCGCGGAAGCAATCTCGGCGCCGCCCGCGCGGCTGGCGGAGGTCAAAGGCATAGGTGACGCCGCCATCACCGAGCTCAGGATCGTGCAGGCCGCGGCGAGCCGGCTCGCGCGCGGGCAAGTGCAGAAACGGCCGGTGCTGTCGTCGTGGTCGAGCGTGATCGATTACTGCCGTACGACCATGGCCTTTGCCGAAAAAGAGCAGTTTCGCGTGTTGTTCCTCGATAAGCGTAACCGGCTCATCGTCGACGAATTGCAGCAGGTCGGCACCGTCGATCACACGCCGGTCTATCCGCGCGAGGTCGTCAAACGCGCGCTCGAACTCTCGGCCACCGCACTGATCTTGGTCCACAATCACCCGTCCGGTGACCCCACGCCGTCGCACGCCGATATCGAAATGACGCAGACGATCATCAATGTCGCCGGCCCGCTCGGCATCGCCGTGCACGACCACATTGTCGTCGGCAAAGAAGGCCACGCGAGTTTCAGAAGCTTGCGGCTGATCTAGAAAATTACTGACGCACCAACGTGATCTGGTCGGCAGTTTCCGGCACCCGGCGCCAGGTCGTGTTGTCGAGCTCCTCGAAGCGCCAAGGATTGCCGCGCGCGGGAACCAGCATCAGCTCGTCGCGGTCAATGCGCCATTGCGCGAAGTTGAGCCGCGCCAGGGCCGGATCGCAGCCTGGCTTCACCGTGACCGCAAAGCCGTCGCCCGCCGCGGTCATCGCCAGTGTCAGTAAGCAGGCCGGCGCGCCTGCCTTGCGCACGATGGCCCAGTTTCCGGCGACCTGCTCCGGCGGCTTCGGCGGCGGTGCGGCCGTTGCCGCATTCTGGAGAAACAGCACGCCCACGCCGGGCGTCGGCGCCTCGAAGATGCCATCCTCGACTTCGCTGAATTCCGCGACCGACTTTCCCTGCGCATCGAGCAGATAGAGCAAATCATTGTCGGGAAATTTCCAGGCTGTAATCTCACGAACGAGTGGAAACAGGTTCACGCAATTCGCGTCGAACTCGACCTTGAAGCCATTTTTGGTGGCATCGCCTTTGAAGGTCGTGGTGCAGATCCTGTCATGATCGGCATTGGAGAACTCCCAGTTGCCGATCATCCGCTGCGCGGATTCGCCGAGCGCGGACGGTGATTGCGCGTGCGCAGTGCCGGCAACAAAACCCGCTGCACCAACCGCAAATCCAACTACAAATCCAATGACAAGACGCATCATCTTCGAACCATCATACGCCCGCGCGACCGTGAACAACTAACGTTTCAGCGGCGTTTCGGGAACAGGCGTGAGCGGCGGCTTGCCAGCAGCCCAGGCCAGGATGTTATCGACTACAAGTTGGTCCATGGCGGCACGCGTCACCTCAGTCGACGAGCCGAGATGCGGGAACAACACGATATGATCCATCTCGATCAGCTCTTTCGGAACCTGAGGTTCCTTGGCGAAGACATCGAGACCAGCGGAATAGATCGTGCGGTTTTTGAGCGCCTCGATGAGGGCCGGCTCATCGACAACCGAGCCGCGCGCCATATTAATGAGAATGCCCCTCGGCCCCAGCGCCTTGAGCACCTCGGCATTGATCATGTTCTGGGTCGCGGCCCCGCCCGGCACGATGACCATCAGGGTGTCAACCTCACGCGCCATCTCGATGAGATTGGGATAATACTTGTAACTGACGCCGGCCTGCGGTTTGCGGCTGTGATAGACGACCGGCACGCCGAACGCGTCCAGGCGCTTGGCGATCGCCTTGCCGATGCGGCCCATGCCGACCATGCCGACGGTCCGGTCGCGTAGCGTTGCCTTGGTCAGCGGGTAATGTCCCTGCGGCCATTTCCCCGCACGCAGGAAGCGGTCCGACTGGGGAAATTCACGCACCGTGCACAGCAAAAGGCCGAGCGCGGTATCCGCAACCTCTTCGTTCAACACCTCGGGCGTATTGGTGACGACGATGCCGTTCGCACCGGCCCACTTGGCGTCGATGTGATCGTAGCCGACGCCGAAGCTCGAAACCTGTTCGAGATGGGGAAATTGCTTGAGAAATTTCTCGTCGACCTTGTTGGCGGTGTAGGCGATCGCAATGGCCTTGATCTTGTTGCCAACCTCCTTGACGAAGGCCTCCTTATCCTTGGCATCAAGCCAGTGATGGAGCGTGACCTTGCCTTCGAGGCCCTTCATCATGACGGGCTTTTTGGCCCCGACCAGCAATACGTCCGGCTTTTCGCCAGCCATGTCTCGACTCCTGTTACACTAACGCGGTGACCGGCTTCTCAATAAAGTCTTTGAAGGCCGCTAGCAGCTCGGCGCCGAGGGCGCCATCCACCACGCGATGATCGCACGATAATGTGACGGTCATCTGGCTGATGAACTTGACGCTGCCGTCATCCGCCTCGACCGGCGCGCGCCGCGTAGCGCCAACCGCCAGAATGGTGGCGTGCGGTGGATTGATGATGGCCGAGAATTCACGCACACCGTACATGCCGAGATTGGATATCGCGCTTGCACCGCCCTGATATTCGTTAGGCCGAAGTTTCTTGAGCCGCGCGCGCTCGGCAAGATCGCGCATTTCCGCAGAGATCGCGGTGAGTGATTTCCTCTCGACGTTTCGCAGTACCGGCGTGATCAGCCCACCCTCGAGCGCGACCGCGATGCCGATATCCGAGCTACGGAAGCGCAGGATGCGATCGCCGGCCCAGGCCGCATTGGCCGCCGGGATGCGCTGGAGCGCCGCCGCCCATGCCTTGATGATGAAATCGTTGAGCGAGAGCTTGAACGCCGGCTGGCCATCTTTGCTCTTTGGCGCGGCGGTGTTGGCCTCCTCACGCATGGCAACCAGCCGCCCGGCGTCGAGATCGGCCGTGAGATAGAAGTGCGGAATTGTTTGCTTGGCCTCTACCAACCGCGTGGCGATGGTGCGGCGCATGGAATCGAGCGGGACTTCCTCGTAGGCGACGCCCTCGTAGAGCGCCTTGACCTGCGCGGGGCTTGCACCCGCTCCTTGTGCAGTCGTCGCATGCGGCGCGGCCGATTCCACATCGTGCGCGACGATGCGTCCGTGCGGGCCGGAACCGGAGATCCGTGAAAGATCGATACCGCGCTCGGAAGCCAATCGCCGTGCGAGCGGCGTCACCACCGTACCGCTGGCGAGCTTGGCCGGGCCGAAATTGCGCTCCGGTGTGCGAACCTCACGGTATGGGTCCATATGAGGATAGGCGTGCGACGCGCTTTCCACCCGTTCGTCCCCGCGCAAGCGGGGACCCAGTTCTTTTTGGCCCTGGCCTCCCGCTGGAGCCTGCACTCGGGCCGCGCTTTGCGCGGACCCGGGTGCGGAGGTGAGCGGAGTTTGTTGTTGCGCCTTCGCAGGACTCGCAGCCGCACGCGGTTGTGATGACACTGCCGAACCTTCACCGGCGATCACCGCCACCACCGCGCCAACTTTCGCCACCTCGCCGACCTGAAAGCGAATGCCAGTCAACGTGCCGGCGCTGGTGGCGGGCACTTCCATCGAGGTCTTGTCGGTCTCGATCTCAAACAGGTTGTCGCCCGGCTTCACCGCATCGCCGGCGGCCTTGAACCATTTCGTGATTTTGCCTTCGGCGACGGTTTCGCCGAGCTGCGGCATCAGAACGTCCACGCGAATCTCCAGAAGGGCCCGGTGCGACTTACCACGTCACCGAGACGTATTGCGTTTCTTGAAATTCCTTCATGCCTTCCTGGGCGCCTTCGCGCCCCAGGCCGGACTGCTTCACGCCGCCGAACGGCGCCGCCGGATCGGAGACAAGACCGCGGTTGAGGCCAATCATGCCGAATTCGAGCTTCTCCGAAACGCGCATGCCGCGGCTGAGATCCTTGGTGAACAGGTAAGCCACCAGGCCATATTCGGTGTCATTGGCGCGCTTGATCGCCTCGGCCTCGGTCTTGAAGGTCTGGATCGATGCAACGGGCCCGAAGATTTCCTCATTAAGCATCTTGGCGTCATCAGAGACATTGGTGATGACAGTCGCGGGGTAAAAATAGCCCGGGCCATCCGGCGTCTTGCCGCCGGTCAATACCTTGGCACCCTTGGCGACCGCGTCGTCGACCAGCTCAATCACCTTGTCGCGGCCTTCCTTGTTGACCAACGGCCCCACATTGATGCCGTCGTCGAGACCATTGCCCATCTTCAGCGACTTCATTTTGTCAGTGAGCTTTTTCGCAAACTCGTCATGCACCTTCTCATGCACGTAGAATCGATTAGCAGCGGTGCAGGCCTCGCCCATATTGCGCATCTTGGCGATCATGGCGCCGTCAATTGCGGCATCGATGTCGGCATCCTCGAACACCAGGAACGGCGCATTGCCGCCAAGCTCCATCGACGGCTTGAGCACCTGATCGGCGGCCTCATGCAGCAGCTTGCGGCCGACTTCGGTCGAACCGGTGAAGGAAAGCACCCGAACGCGCGGATCGTGCAGCATCGCGCTCACAACCGGGCCGGAGCGCCGCGACGGCACCACATTGACCACGCCGGCGGGTACGCCCGCCTCCTCAAGCGCCGGCATCAGCGCCAGCATGGTGAGCGGCGTATCGGACGCCGGTTTCAGCACCACCGGGCAACCGGCGGCGAGCGCCGGGCCGATCTTGCGGGTCGCCATCGCCGCGGGGAAATTCCACGGCGTCACCAGCACGGCAATGCCCGCCGGTTTGTGCTGCGCGACGATGCGGGCGCCCGAGGCCGGGGCCGTCGATATCTGGCCGATGTTGCGCACGGCTTCCTCCGCGTACCAGCGGAAGAACTCGGCCGCGTAAGCAACTTCGCCGCGCGAATCCGACAGCGCCTTGCCGTTTTCCAGCGTGATCAGTTTTGCGAAGCGCTCCGCGTCGCGCATGATCAGCTCATAGGCTTTGCGCAGGATCTCGGCGCGTTCGCGTGGCTTGCGGCCGGCCCAGCCTTCGAACGCCGCTTCGGCGGCGTCGATCGCAGACTTTGCGTCCTCGACTGAGGCGCTCGCGACCGACGCGATTTTCCTCTCGGTCGCCGGATCGATCACGTCGAAGCGGCTGCCGTCGGATGCTTTCCGCCATTTGCCACCGATCCAGAGATCGGTGGGAACATTGGCCAGGAGATTTTCGTACATAGGACTTACCCTGCGAGTGAGCGCCGCACCGTCTCGGCAATCCGATCGGGCGTCGGCAATACAATGTCTTCCAGAATATCGGCCGCCGGCAGCGGTATATGCGGCGTGGTGATGCGGACCGGCGGGCCGTCGAGGTCATAGAAGGATTCATCGGCCACGATCGACACGATCTCGGCGCCCCAGCCGCACAGCCGCGGATTTTCCTCGACCGTGAACAGCCGGTGCGTCTTCGCGACCGAGCCGAGGATGGTTTGCGTGTCGAGCGGCACCAGCGACCGCACGTCGACAACCTCGCAATCGATGCCGTGGTCCGCCTTGAGCTTCTCGGCGGCCTGAAGGGCCCGCGGTACCATCAATGCCAAAGCGCAGATGGTTGCGTCCTTACCGGGTCGCAGGATTTTTGCAGTGCCGAGCGTGTCGACGATTTCGCCGTCAGGGACTTCGCCCTTCGTGGCATAGAGCGACTTGTGCTCGAGAAAGATCACCGGATCGGGATCGCGCACCGAAGCCGCAAGAAGGCCGATGACGTCGACCGGCGATGAGGGTGCTACCACCTTGAGGCCGGGGATCATCATGCACCAGTTCTCGACGCTTTGAGAATGCTGCGCGCCGAAACGCGAGCCCGCGCCATTGCCGGTGCGCACGACCAACGGACATTTTGTTTGCCCGTTCGACATGTAGCGGCTCTTGGGAAACTCATTGGCGATGTAGTCAAAGCAGACCGCGAAGAAATCCGAAAACATGATTTCCGCGATCGGCTTGAGACCCGTCATTGCCGCGCCCATGGCAGCACCGAGGATCGCCTGCTCGGAGATCGGCGTGTCACGAACACGCAACGGGCCGAATTGTTCGTACAAACCGACCGTCGCCTTGAACACGCCGCCGGCTTTCGCCACATCCTCGCCGAGGAATACCACGTCGGGGTCGCGCTTCATTTCCTGCGCGATGCCGCGGATGACCGCGTCTCGATAACTCAGTTCCGCCATGCCCACCCTCCATCGGCATAGACGTCGGTAGTCAGAATATCGAGCGGCGGATTCGGCGCAGCTTTGCAGACCTCGGTCGCGTCATCGACTTCCTTGCGCACGCTGGCGTCGATCTTCTCGATCGTGGCGTCACTGACGCCGAACTGCTTCAGCCGTTCGCGATAGATCTTGATTGGATCGCGGAGCTTCCACTTTTCCAGCTCACCCTCGGGACGATATTTCGCCGGGTCGGCGCGCGAATGCCCGCTGTGACGATAGGTCATGCACTCGATCAGCGATGGCCCCTCGCCGGCCCGCGCCTTGGCAAAAGCCTCTTGCGCCGTGCGATAACATTCATCGGCGTCATTGCCGTCAATCACGATGCGCTCAAGGCCGTAGGCCGAAGCACGGTCAGCGGCCGGATGCGGCACTGCCGTGACGTCGGCGATCGGGGTGTATTCCATATAAAGATTGTTCTCGCATACGAAGATCACCGGCAGCTTCCAGACCGCTGCAAAATTCAACGCTTCGTGAAACGCGCCGATATTCGTGGTGCCGTCGCCGAAGAAGCAGACCGAAACGTCTTTGGCGCCCTTGTATTGCGCGCGCCAGGCAGCGCCGCAGGCAATTGGCAGATGCGCGCCGATGATGGCGTAGGAACCCATCACGCCGTGCTCTTCCGAGGTGAGATGCATGGAACCGCCTTTGCCGCGCATCAGGCCATTGTCACGCTGCATCAGTTCGCCCAGCACTTTCTCGACGGGCACGCCGCGCGCCAACGTGTGGGCATGACCGCGATATGTACAGAAGCTGAGATCGCCCTTCTGCATGGCCTCGGCAAACCCGGCAGCAATCGCCTCCTGCCCGAGTGACAGATGGCTGGTTCCCTTGACGAGATTCTGCAGGAACAGATCGTAGGCGCGCTGTTCCGCCTCGCGCAGGCGCACCTGCGAACGGTACAAAGCCAGGCGCTTTTGCTCGCCGATATCGTCATTTAGCCCGGAGCCGGCCTTGGCCTGCCCGCGGTCCTTTGCTGTAGCCATAGATGATCCTCGAAAGCTCGAAATCCCAGTTTGCGCCAGAACTTAGCCCTGCCCCCGACGCTTAGGCAACCGGCGTGGAGGGCGCCGCCTTGCCCACTTTCCGCTCACGATTGAGCAAATAAAGGCCGGAGGACACAACGATCAAGCCACCCACGATCGTCCACCGCTGCGGCACATCGCCGAAAACCAAAAAGCCGAGCGTCGTGGTCCATACCAATTGGGTGTAGATGAACGGCGCCAATACCGAGGCTGGCGCAAGGCGGTGGCCTACGATCAGCAAGTAATGCCCCGCGCTGCCGAGCGCGCCGATCAATACCATCAGCGCAACGATGAGGGCACTCTCCGGAGTGGTCCACACGAAAGGAATGACAGGCACCATGGCCACCGCGCCCACCAGGTTTGAATAAAACAGGGTTGTCTCGTTTGAATCGGTGCGCGCCAACACGCGCGTGGATATCACGTAGATCGCGTAACAAATGGCACTGCCGAGCGAAAGCAAGGCGGCCGGATGAATGCCGCCAAAACCCGGCCGTGTCACCAGCAACACGCCGAAGAACCCGACCGCAATCGCCGTCCATCGCCGCCAGCCGACCCACTCGCCCAGCAGCGGTCCGCACAATACCGCCACGATGAATGGGGTCGAAAACAAAATCGATAGAGCCTCATCAAGCTGCAGATAGCGCAGCGCGAAGAAATTCAGCGCCGTCGAAAGAAGAAGCAAGGCGGAGCGCCCGACCTGCAGGAAAGGCCGACGCGTTACCAGCATTCCCGGATGGCTGATCGGATTTGAGATGATCAGAGCAAGCAGGAACGCGCCGGTGTAGCGCGACCACACGACCTGCATCGTGTCCATGTGATGATTGAGATATTTTCCGGTCGCGTCGAGGCAAGCAAAACACGCCACTGCCCCGCACATCAGGGCAATGCCGGTCAGCCGCTGGCGGCGAAGGAGGACGGGATCGCTCAATAGGTCGCCCGTCCACCGGAAATATCAAACACTGCACCCGTCGTGAACGAACAATCCGCGGACGCACAAAAGGCCGCGAGAGCGGCAATTTCTTCGACGGTGACGAAGCGTCCGCGCGGAATCTTCGACAGCATGAAATCAATGTGTTCCTGCGTCATCTGGTCGAAGATCGCCGTTTTCGCCGCCGCGGGCGTGATGCAGTTGACCGCTATGTCGTAAGACGCAAGCTCCTTGCCGAGCGATTTGGTCAGCGCGATGACGCCGGCCTTGGATGCCGAATAAGCCGGCGCGTTCGGGTTGCCTTCCTTGCCCGCAATCGAGGCAATGTTGACGATGCGGCCGTAGTTCTGCGCGATCATCACCGGCGCTATCGCGCGGCAACAGTGAAATGGGCCGTCGAGATTGACGGTCAGTACATTGCGCCAGGCATCGAGCGGATACTCCCAGGTCTTCACATTCGGTCCGGCAATGCCGGCATTGTTGACGAAAATATCAATGCGACCGAGCGCCTTGATCGTTTCGTCTCGCGCACGCTCGACGTCAGTGTAGTCGCAGACATCGACGCCGATGGCCACGACACGGCCGCGCTTCTGCAAGGCATCCGCGGTCTTTTTCGCGAGAGCGAGGTCGCGATCCCAGATCGCCACCGCCGCGCCCGAGTCGAGAAATCGTTCGACGATCGCGCGGCCAATGCCTTGCGCACCGCCCGTTACAACCGCATTGCGTCCGCTGAGGTCTATTTTGTTGGGCATGGTTGCCTCCCGCGACAAACGCTAGCGAAGGCCCCGCCTGATGGCGAGTGATGAAAACGCGGGTGTGTAATGCTCACAGCCTTGTACGGCCTTGCGTTGTACGGTAAATACCGTGCCGTGGGGCCTGCGACGGTCGCCCTGCTTTTCCAAGGCTTGCAAGCCCAAGCACCGTCTCCTTCGTTTGCGGAGGAGACCTATGCTTATTGGATGCTAGCGAACACACCAGACAATTATCAAATTCGATCCCGGCGGCGTGCGCGCCGCCGGCAGCCAAAATGCGAATTCGGGGTTTTCACAGCCGCCCCGTCAGATGTGACGCCGTCCATCCAAACGCTGATAGCTTTCGCTTGGGAGTAAGTCATGGATGGACTGGTACTGACGATATTTCTCTTGGCATCATTTTTGGGCGGTTTGACCTCAGGCCTTGCCGGCTTCGCGATGGGTCTTGTGGTCTCCGGCATCTACCTGCATTTTCTTACACCGCTGCAAACCGCGGCGCTGATCGTCGGCTATGGCATTGTGACCCAGGGCTATGGCGTCTGGTCATTGCGACACGCGGCGCGATGGCGAAGTGCGGCGCCATTCATCGTTGGCGCGTTGTTCGGGGTACCGGCAGGGACGATGCTGCTCACTTACATCGACCCTGCCAACATGCGGGTGGGCATTGGCGTGCTACTCATTGTCTACAGCGTCTACAGCCTGGTTCGCCCGGCGATCAAACTGACGCATGAAAACGTTTCCACAGAAGTCGGTGTCGGATTTCTGAATGGCCTGCTTGCGGGACTGACCGGCCTGGTCGGAATTGTCGTCGTGATATGGTGCCAGTTGCGCAATTGGCCGAAAGACGTCCAGCGCACGATCTTTCAGCCGGTACTACTTGCGACCATTTTGGCCAGCACCGCATCACTGAGCGTCGCGGGCGCCGTCACCGCCGAAACGGTAAAACTGTATCTGCTTGGCTTGCCCTCCATGTTGGCTGGAACATGGATTGGACTCAGATTGTACGGCAAGCTCGATGATGCCGTCTTTCGCAAGATCATCTTGATTCTGTTACTTGTGTCAGGTGCGTCACTTGTTGTGCCGTTCTCGATGTTTCGATAGGGCGTCCTTGCAGCCGATGTGACAGCGGGCTAAAAGATTCATGTGGGGCCTGCGACGGTCGCCCCGCCCTTGCAAGGCTTGCGAGCCCAAGCACCGTCTCCTTCGCTTACGGAGGGGACTTATGCTGTCTCCGAGCTACTCGATCTCGCCGAAAGATGTCTGGAATGCAATTGCGACGCGCGACGCGCCGCAACTCGTCGATGTACGGCGGCGTGAGGCTTACGAACAGTCGCCGCACTTGCTGCCTGGCGCAGTCTGGCGCGATCCCGCCAAAGCCGCGCAATGGGTGGCCGAGTTCGACACAGCCCGCCCGCTCGTCGCGGCCTGCAAAGCTGGCCATGAAATGAGCCAGATGGTGGCCGCGCAATTGCGGGTCGATGGCATCGACGCGCGCGTGCTGGAAGGCGGCTACGAGGGGTGGACGAAAGCAGGCCTGCCACTTGTTGCCAAAACCGAACTCGATCGACTGGTGCCGAAGCGGCCCAGCATCTGGGTGACGCGGCGGCGGCCTAAAATAGACCGTATCGCCTGTCCTTGGCTGGTCCGCCGGTTTCTCGATTCCCAGGCGCGCATCCTGTTCGTCGATCCGGACCAGGTTGTTGCAGTTGCAAGGGAGAGCGGCGGCGTGCCGTTTGATATCAAGGACGTCGAGCTCAGCCACGTCGGCGAACGTTGCTCGTTCGATACCATGCTCGAACTGTTCGGATTGGAAGGCGAGCCTTCGCTGGCGCGCCTTGCACTGATCGTGCGCGGCGCAGATACCGCGCGGCCCGACATCGCGGCGGAAGCGGCCGGACTCCATGCCATATCGCTCGGTCTGTCGGCACTCGCCGGCGACGACGACCATGGGCTGCTCGAACGTGGATTCATGGTCTACGATGCCCTGTTCGCATGGCTGCGCTTTGCCGCCGAAGAGAGACACAACTGGCCGGCCAAGGCGGCCTGAAAGAGCATGGCAACTCCTGAATCGGCTGTCCGACCGAGCTTCGGCGAAGCTTTTATGGTCTGGTTCAAGATCGGCTGCATCAATTTCGGCGGGCCGGCCGGACAAATCGCATTGATGCATCGCGTCATCGTCGACGAGAAAAAATGGGTTGACGAGGCGCGCTTTCTGCATGCGCTCAATTTTTGCATGCTGTTGCCGGGCCCGGAGGCGCAAAAGCTCGCGACCTATCTGGGCTGGTTGCTTCACGGCGTGCGCGGCGGGCTGAGCGCCGGAATTCTGTTCATTATCCCGGGCGCGCTGGTGATGCTGGCCTTGAGCCTGCTTTATGCACTCGGGCGCGGCGTCTCGGTCGTGGACGGCGCGCTGTTCGGCATCAAGGCAGCAGTGCTGGTGATTGTGGTCGAAGCGCTGATCCGCATCGGAAAGCGTGCGCTCAAGACGACCTTGCTGCTCTCGCTGGCTGGCGCCGCATTCATCGGTATTTTCTTTCTGTCGCTGCCCTTCCCGTTGATTGTCGCGGGTGCTGCGTTGATCGGGTATTTCGTCGCGCAGCGCGCGCCCGGTCAGCTTGGCATTTCGGGAAAAATTGAGAGCGTCCCGCCACCTGCGGAAGATCGGTGGCGGCATTTCGCCATCGCATCAATCGTCGGCCTCGTTGCCTGGTGGGCGCCGGTCGCACTGGCAGCGCTGGTATTCGGCCCGCATCACGTGCTGGTCAACGTCGGAATGTTCTTTTCGAAACTTGCGGTGGTGAGCTTCGGCGGCGCCTACGCGCTGCTCGCGTATATGGCACAGCAGGCGGTCGAAACCTACGGCTGGATGACAGCGCCCGAGATGGTTGATGGACTGGGCCTTGCGGAAACCACGCCGGGGCCGCTGATTCTGGTCACGCAATTCGTCGGTTTCCTCGCCGCGTTCCGCGATGCCGCACCTTTTTCACCGGTAACGGCAGGCGTGATCGGCGCCGCGATGACGACGTGGGTCACGTTCGTGCCTTCGATGCTCTGGATTTTTGCAGGCGCCCCGTTCGTTGAACGGCTGCGCGCCAACCGCCAGCTGTCTGGCGCACTCGCCGCCATCACCGCGGCAGTGGTCGGCGTCATCCTCAATCTGTCGGTCTGGTTCGCGTTGAATGTACTGTTCGGCAAATTGACCGAAATGCACGCTGGGCCTGTGCGCTGGTACGCCTTCGACCCTCTGGCGCTCGATCTGCGCGCGTCGGCGCTTGCCGCAATTGCCGCCGTGCTCGCGTTCGGGCTGCATCGCAGCCTGATCGAGGTGGTTGTTGTGATGGCTGGCCTTGGCGTGATCGTGCAGTACGCCTTGCACTAGCGTTCGCGCCTGACGGCACTCTCGTGCCAACGGCGCAGCGCCAGATACGAGATCGCCGACAGCGCATAGAAGATCGCCACCCCTGCAATCGACAACAGTAGCAGCGCCGCGAACATGCGCGGGATATTGAGCCGGTAGCCAGACTCGGCGATGCGATAGGCAAGTCCAGAACCTGCGCCAGCCGAGCCGGCGGCAATTTCCGCAACGACCGCGCCGATCAGCGACAGGCCGCCCGCGATGCGCAATCCGGCAAGCGTCTGCGGCAGCGCCGAAGGCAATTTCAGGTTCCACAGCACCTGCCAGCGCGAGGCCTTGTACAAGTCGAACAGCGCAAGGAGATTGTGGTCGATCGAGTTCAGGCCCAGCGTTGTGTTGGCGAGTACCGGGAAGAACGCGACGATCCAGGCGCAGACCAGCACCGCCAAAGGCTGTGGCAAATAGATGAGCAGCAGCGGCGCGATGGCGACAATCGGCGTCACCTGTAGAATGACGGCGAATGGATAAAACGAGTATTCGGCCAGCCGCGACTGATTGAAGAGGATTGCAAGGCCAACACCTCCCACCGTCGCGAGCACAAAACCCTCGAATGTCGTCAGCAGTGTCACCAGCAACGAATTCCACAGGAGCCCGCCGTCGGCGACCAGTGTCGCCAGCACCAGGCCCGGCGCCGGAAGAACGAAAGGCGGGATGGCGAAGACGCGCACGACCAGGTCCCAAATTAAGACGGTTGCCGCGAGCACCAGCAACGGCAATCCAATGCGCAAGGCACGATCGCTCATGCCGCGCCTCCCATGGCCTTGCCGAGCGCATCGGCCACCTGGCGGCAGAAACCGGCATATTCCGCCGAAGTCCGGAAGCGTTCATCGCGTGGATATGGGGCGTCGATGGTGACTTCAGCAAAAACCCGGCCCGGGCGCGGTGTCATCACCACGATGCGTTGCGACAGATAGACCGATTCGAAAACCGAGTGAGTGACGAAAACAACCGTACGCCGCAGCTCTTGCCACACTGACAGCAGATCGTTGTTGAGTTTGAAGCGCGTGATTTCATCGAGCGCGGCGAACGGCTCGTCCATCAGCAGCAATTGCGGCTCGGTGGCGAGCGCGCGCGCAATTGAGGCACGCATTTTCATGCCGCCGGACAATTCGCGCGGGAAAGCGTTTGCAAAATCCGTAAGGCCGACGCGATCGAGCGCCTGCGTAACCGCTGCAGCTGATTGTGTGTCGTCGGCACGTGCAAGCTTGAACGGCAATTGCACGTTGGCCTGGACATTGGCCCAAGGCATCAACGTCGGCTCCTGGAACACGAAGCCGATCTGACCGGCGCCGCCTGGCCACTCGACGGCGCCAGCGGACGCTTCACTTAGGCCCGAGATGATGCGCAGCGCCGTCGATTTACCGCAGCCCGATGGCCCAAGCAGGGAAACGAATTCGCCGGCGCGCACGCTGAGATCAAAACCGCTGAGCGCGACGGTGCCGCTCTCAAACGTCTTACTCACGCTGCGCAAAGCGACGACCGGACGACCTGCTGCCGTGGGCTCAACGGATGACGAAGGGGGCAATGGAATGCCTGGTTGAAAGACCGCTCATGCTCTGCTGGTCCGTTTTGGCTTTTCGAGCACACAGTTTACCGCACGCACTACGAAGTCGACAGCCGCCTCGGCGCTCAGGCCTCCTTCTTTCACGAGCGCGCGCCAGGTATGGAAACTGATGGCCAGGCCGAGCGCGGCATTCAACGCGCGCCCCGGCCGCAACCCTTGAGCCAGAGCGGCCCGAAAAGCATTCATCCGCGAGCCAAGTTGCAGCTGCACTATATCGCGGATGAGCGGATCGACCTCCGCGTCGCGCATGACATTGCCGGCAATGTCGGCGTTCCGGGCGTACCAGGCATAAAGTTCGGTGAGGCCGCGACGCAACCGCTCTCTTTGATTTGAGATTGCGCGCCAAGAATCCTCGTCGGGCAATGGATCCCGTTCAAGCGCGAGGCCGGAACAGGCGAGAAAGAGCCCACGCTCGGTGGGGAAATGCGCGTAGACAGTGTGCCGCTGCACGCCGGCCCGCTCTGCGATCGCGCTGATACTGGTGCGGGCCGGGCCCAATTCCGCATGCAGATCGACCGTCGCCTCGACGATGCGGCGGCGGGTATCGGCCTGATTTTCGGCCCTCCGGCTCAACGTATAGCGGCGCTTTCGACTCATTGCACACCACTGTACTCCCATATTGACAGCCCGCAAACTATTAATTACACAACGCTGTGCATTCAATATGGGCCGGCGAGGCCCTTGTTCATGTCCGGAGGTCAAAATGAAAGCATCGTCGTTGAGTTTCCCTGCCGCCGTTGTGATGGTGCTGGCCGGGATGGTGTGGGGAATTATCATGGCGATATCGCAGGACCATTCGGCGATGCCGGCGCATGCCCACCTCAATCTGCTGGGCTGGGTCTCGCTCTTCCTGTTCGGGATTTTCTATCACCTGCATCCGGCGCTCGATCGCAGCCGGGCCGCCCTTGTTCAAGTCGGACTTTGGATCGCCGGCACCGTCATTTTAACGATCGGAGTTGGTCTCGTTCACACAGGCCACGGCGGCGAACCCATCGCGGCGGCCGGATCGTTTATCGTCTTGGCGGGAATGCTGCTATTCGGCTGGCTAGTGGTGCGGCGTGAGCAGACTTCAAAGATCTACCGCGCATCCACCGTTCCGGCCGAGTAATGCTTCGGGCTCGGCGTCGTTAGTTCTTCGGCCTTAACTCCGCGCCCACGCCCTTGTTGACGAACTGCAGCGTGTAGCCACGCTTGTAATCAATACCCGGTTTCACCACGCCGGCGCGGACCATCTTGTCGAAGAAGCTTTTCCAATGCGCGTCGGTCATCGCGCCAATGCCAAACTTTACGGAGTCGCCTGAGTCGACGATGCCGTATTCCTTCATTTTGGCGATTGAATAAGACAGCAGCGCATCGGTCATTTCCGGGTTTTGCTTCTTGATCAATTCATTGCCCGGCCGGCTGTCACCATAGATGTAGTGGTACCAGCCAATCGCCGATGCATCGACAAAGCGCTGCACCAGGTCGGGCTGCTTCTCGACCAGGTCGCGGCGAGTTTCGATCAGCGTCGAATAGGCGTCGAAGCCGTGGTCGGCGAGCAGAAACACAACGGGCTTGAAGCCACCTTGCCGCTCAACTGCGAAAGGCTCCGACGTGACATAGCCCTGCATCGCCGAATTCCTGTCGGCGAGAAATGGCTGCGCATTGAAGGTGTACGGCTTCACCTTCGACTCGTTGAAACCAAAATCGGATTTCAGCCACTGGAAATAGCTGGTCATCCCCTCCTTGGAGACAAACAGCGTGCGTGTCTTCAGATCGTCGAATTTCGTCACATCTGGATGCGCGACGAACACTTGCGGATCCTTCTGGAAGCTCGCCGCCACCGCGACCGTGGGGATGTTGTTCTCGACCGCATCGAATGACTGCAGCGAATTGGCGCTCATGAAAAAATCGAGTTTGCCGACCGGCAGCAGGATCCGGTTGTTCACATTCGGCCCGCCCGGCACGATCGTGACATCGAGGCCGTACCTCTTGTACGTGCCGTCTGCGAGCGCCTGGTAGAAGCCGCCGTGCTCGCCCTCCGCCACCCAATTGGTGCCAAACCGGACTTTATCCAGCGCCAGCGCAGGCCCCACCCCCAGCAGCGCCGCAAAACTCAATAAAATCAAGGCGATTCGTGTCATTTGACCACTCTGTCACCGGGCGGCCCGGACGGGCAACTGGGGCTTATTTCGCTTTGAACCTTTTCCGGGATGGCTGCGACCAATCGATATCGCGGCCAATGCAGGCCGCCCGCATTTAAACCGGATGGAGACCGCCATGACCAAGTCCAAGATCACCGCAATCGCACTGACCGCCCTCACTTTGACCGCCACTCTCGCCGCCACCAGTGGCAGCGCGCAGGCTCACTCGCATCTCGGCTGGGGCATCGGCGCCGGCTTTGCCGCGGGCGCGCTGATTGGTGCGGCCGCCGCGACTTCAGGCCCGGTCTATGTGACCCCCGGCTACCGCGATTGCCGTCTCGTTGAGCGCTACGACCGCTGGGGCAACGTCCGCCTCATCCGCGTGTGCGACTACTGATTTCACTCCGCTAAGATCGGCGCCTGCCCCTCGTCCATCCTTGCGCCGATCTTTTGAAGACCCGCCCGGCATGTCCCCGTCCGGGCGGGTCACTTCTTTAATATCTGACCACCGACCGCACACCGACGACCTGGGCATCGGGATAGCGGATGCCCGTGCCGCTCGGATGCCAGATCGATGTATAGACCGGCTGCACGGTCCACCCCGATACAATTTGCGCAACGTAAGTGAGCTCGAGATTTATCTCGTAGTCGCGGGGCGGCGTCACCAATGTGCCGAAATTGATCTGGTCTTGATCAAAGGCGCGCACGCTGTCGGAGAAACGCGAGTAGATCACGCTCGCGCCAAAGCTGTCATTCGGGCGCTGCGGAATCATGCCGGCAAAAACGATACCGCTGTCGATCTCGACATTGACCAAATTGCGATCGGACGGACTGATGGCGGAGCGATTGAAGATTGCGATACCGCTGTTCGCGTCGCCGCCTTTGGGGCGGTAGATCTGTTGGTCGATGACCCCATAGAGTCCGTAGTCACCGCGATGCATCAGCGGCACGCCGCTGCTCGCCGGGTTCGCCAACAACATGCCGGTGTTATCGAAGCGCTGGTCGGAAAACCGGCCGAGATGACTCCAGCCGCCGATTTTTAACGTCGTTGCGAGACCGGTGTCATTCTTTCCGCGATTCCACCGAAATTGCAGCTCGCCGATCATGAAGGCGGGATCGCGCAAACGGAAATTCACGCCGTAACGGTTGCAGGTGTCGGGATCACCGGGGCAAGGGCCGGCCGGGTCCCCGTTGAAAATCGCAAAGAGCAGTGATGCATCTTTCGGAAATTCGTATTTGATCCGTGCGCCCAGCGCCGACAACGGATAGGCGGGCCCGCCGCCCGGCAGATTGACCGCTCCGATCGTCGGCCAATCGCTCTGCAGGAAAATCTGGCTAAGATCGCTGTAAAAGAACTCGGCGTCGGCGGCGAGCTGGCCAATTCTGAAGCTCGCCGGTCCGAACCAATGCTCCATCCACAATTCTGACAGGCGCACGGATGGCGATGCCTCGATCGCCGCGATCGTGTTCATGCCGCCAACGTAGTCGCGCCGGATGCGGCCGGTATTATAAATCTCAAAGGCATTGGCGTAGAACGTCGTGCTTTTCCAGCCGGCGAGTTTTTCGAGATCAATGAGCAGCTGGTTCTCCAGCTTGCCCTGGTCGATGGCGCCGCGCCGGATTCCGCCGGATAAATTGCCGAGAACGTCGTTGGTGTAGATCAGGTTGTAGGAAATTCCATGGTCGTAAAGCCGCTTGCGGGCCCCGGACGGGTCACCATTCTGGGGCAGGCTCGTGGCGATCGAAGGCTCGGTAATGCCGTGAGCCGTTGGCGTATCCTCCGCGCGCGCAGGAAGGGCGCCAATGAAAGCGCTCGTGAGCATGGCGCAATGAATGGGAACGAGACCTAATCTCATACCGACCGACGCGGCTTATATTGCACTGCACCAAAGCGCCATTGAGCATAGCCGGTGATGGGCCATTTGCAATTTTGCCTGCGACAAGAAAGCCCGAAATCCCCACCCATAGGCCTTTGGGAGTAGCCGGCCGCTGTTGCCTGCGTGTGACCGCCTAGTTCAGCGCCATGCCCTCAGGCGCGGCAATTTAACGACGTTAAAATCTTTATTTCGCGGTAATGCCGCAACGCCGCGTCAATTCACTATAACGCTCGCAATTAGGGGAACTTAGGGGACTTGGAATTCCTTGGTGCAATTCATTACCACGACGATGGCGCGGCTCGCGCAGCCGCTGGCAATTACACGCAATGGGGCAATTGCCGTTGCCGCGCTGATTTTTTGCACCTGGCTTGCAGTGAACGCGACCACGCGGGCGCCCGGCGCCGACAAGGCCGTGGAGCAGGAAAAGGCGACCCAAGGCCATCGTGAAGGCGCTGCGTATTATCCGACGCCGAAACAATGGGCGTCGTTGTCGATCGCTCCGATCACCGATGTCGTCTTCCGCACCGAGCATTTGACCGAAGGCAAGATCGCCGTCGACGAAGATCGCGCAACGCTGGTGTTTTCACCCTACTCCGGCCGCGTGATCAAGTTGCTCGCCAAACCCGGCGACTCGGTGAAAGCGGGCCAGCCGCTCTTCGTCGTGGAAGCGCCGGACATGGTGCAGACGCAAAATGATTTCGTCACTGCGATCTCCAATCTGAATAAAACGCGATCGGCGCTCGAACTCGCCAAGATCGTCGAGCAGCAAAACAAGACGCTCTATGACTCGCGGGCCGGCGCGTTGCGCGACCTGCAAACGGCACAGGCATCCACGCGCGCAGCCGAGAACGACGTGCGCTCCGCGCAAACCTCGCTTGAGGTGACGCGCAATCGTCTGCGCATTCTCGGGATGACGGATGATGAAATCGCCAAGTTTGGCGAAACGGGCGCCGTCAGCCCGCACATGACAATCTATTCGCCCATTGCAGGCACGGTCATTCAGCGCAAGGTCGGGCCCGGACAATACATCAACACCTCATCGCAGAATACCAGCGCAAGCGACCCGACTTTCGTTATCGGAGATCTGTCTACCGTCTGGCTGGTGGCCTATGTGCGCGAAACCGAAGCGCCAAACGTGCACGTCGGACAGGCGTTGAATTTTTCCGTCGTCGCATTCCCCGATCGCATCTTTACGGCGAACATCACCTATGTCGCGACATCCCTCGATGCGTCCACGCGGCGTTTGCTGGTGCGCGCGACTCTGGACAACAAGGAAGGCGTGCTGCGTCCGGAAATGTTCGCCAGCGTGACCATCCTTACCGGCGAAGGAGACAAGTCGCCGGCAGTGCCGCGTGATGCTGTTGTTTATGACGGGAAGACCGCCCATGTCTGGGTCGCGCGGAACGACCAGTCGGTCGAACGACGCGATATCAAGACCGGCATCTCCAACGGATCGATGATTCAAGTTGTCGAAGGTTTGCATCAAGGCGAGAAGGTGGTGAGCAAAGGCAGCTTGTTCGTCGACCGCGCCGCCGCCGGAAGCTGACAGATCCATGTTGCGTAGTCTGATGTCGTTCTGCCTGTCGCGGCGGCCGCTGGCGCTGGTCGCCTATGCGGCGTTTATTGGTGTCGGCTACGCCGCTTTCTTGACGATGAATGTCGAGGCCTATCCCGACCCGGCGCCGCCGATCATCGAGATCATTGCGCAATATCCCGGCCAATCGCCCGAGGAAGTCGAGCGTTATGTCACCATTCCGCTGGAGATCGCCGTCGCCAGCACGCCGGGACTGACGTACATCCGATCGAACACGGTATTTGCACTCGGCTTTATCCGCCTGCAGTTCGAATATGGCCGCGACTACAATTTTGTGCGCCAGCAGGTCACCAACCGGCTGAAGGATGCCACGCTGCCGACCGTCGTTACGCCGGTTATTTCGCCCGCCGGCGGCATCAGCGAAATCCTGCGCTACCAGCTCAAGGGTCCGCCGGGCATGGACCTGATCCAGCTCAAGACGCTGCAGGACTGGGTCGTCGAGCGCAAATTGCGCATCGTGCCCGGGGTGGCGGACATCTCGCCGCTGGGCGGTAAAACCAAGGAATACCAGGCGGAAATCGACCTCGATCGCATGCGGGCCTATGGCCTCACCCTGCCGCAGATCATCAACGCGATTTCCACCAGCAACGCCAATGTTGGCGGCCGCACGATCGCGGTCGGCGAACAGTCGGTCAATGTGCGCGGCGTCGGCGTGCTTGGTTCCGTCAGCGACATCAACAATATCGTGGTGAGCCAGCAAGGCGGCTTGCCGGTGATTCTATCGGATATTGCCCACAACCAGATCGGCTTCACGCCGCGCCTGGGCATTGCGGCGCGCGACGACCAGGACGACATCCTTTTCGGCATCGTGCTGATGCAGAAGCTCGAGCGCACGATGGACGTCGTAACGCGCGTTCGTGCGGCGATCGAACGCATCAACACTGACGGGAGCCTGCCGCCCGGCGTAAAGATCGAACCCTACTACGATCGCGGCGATCTGGTTGCGATTACGGTGCGCACCGTGATGCACAATATGCTGTTCGGCATCGCGCTCATCTTCCTCATTCAATGGATATTTCTCGGCAATCTGCGCTGCGCGTTGATTGTGGCGGCGACTATCCCGGTCGCGCTGTTTCTTGCGGTCATCATCACGGTCCTGCGCGGAGATTCGGCCAATCTGCTGTCGGTCGGTGCCATCGATCTCGGCATTATCGTCGATGGCACCGTCATCATGGTGGAGAACATTTTCCGCCATCTCGCGCATCACGCTGCCCGTCATCCATCGGATGCAAGCCGTGGTGATCGGCTGCACCGGATTCTGGCTGCCGCGGTTGAGGTCGACAAGCCGATCTTCTTTTCGGTCATCATCACTATCGCCGCCTTCCTGCCGCTGTTCACGATGCAGGGTGTGGAAGGCCAGATCTTCGGGCCAATGTCGCGGACTTACGCCTACGCGCTCATCGGCGCCGTGATCGCCACGTTCACGGTCACACCGGTGATGTCGTCGCTCCTGCTGCCGGAGAAAGTGAGCGAGGTCGAGACATTCCTCGTGCGCAAGCTCCGCGACGTGTACCAGTACGTTCTCGGGCTTGCCGTGCGCAATGCCCGTATGGCTGCGATGATCGCTCTGGCATTTCTCGTAATTTGCGGCGGCCTTGGCATGCGGCTCGGCACCGAGTTCCTGCCCAAGCTGGAAGAGGGCAATCTCTGGATCCGTGCCCTGCTCCCACCCACCATCACGCTCGATGCCGGCCGCGATACCGTCAACAAGATCCGCAAGATCATTGCCAGTTATCCGCCGGTGCGCACGGTCGTATCCGAGCAAGGCCGCGGCGAGGATGCTACAGACCCGGACGGATCCTTCGTCGCCGAGTTCTTCGTGCCGCTCAAGCCGTTCGACGAATGGCCGGACGGATTGACGAAGCCAAAACTCGTGAAGGAGATGGCGGCGCGCCTTGAGAACGAATTCATCGGCATCGATTTCAACTTCTCGCAATATATTCAGGACAACATCGAGGAAGCCGTCTCGGGCGTGAAGGGCGAGAACTCGGTCAAGATATTCGGCCGCGATCTGGCCGAGCTCGAACGCCTGTCAAAAGCAGTCCAGGACGAGCTCGCCAAGGTCCCCGGCGTCGCTGACGCCGGCGCATTCAATCTGCTCGGCCAGCCAAACCTCGTGATCCAGGTCGACCGCGCCAAAGCTGCCCGCTACGGCATCACCGTGAGCGACATGAACACCGTCGTACAGGCCGCGATCGGCGGCCAGGAGGTAACCCGCATTTACGAAGGCGAGATGAACTTCCCGCTGACGGTGCGGCTTGCGGCGCAATATCGCGACAATATCGACGCCATCCGTTCCGTTCCGGTGGCCTTGCCCAATTCCGATCCGAAGTCGCCCACCGCCTACATCGCACTCGGTGACGTAGCCGAAGTGCGGCTGGAAACCGGTGCGGCCTATATCTATCGCCAGAACACCGAACGGTTTGTGCCGATCAAATACAGCGTGCGCGGCCGCGACCTTGGGTCGACAGTCGCCGATGCACAGGCACGTATCGCCAAAAACGTCCAGTTGAAGGAAGGCTACCGGCTGGAATGGTCCGGTGAATTTGGCGCCCTGGTCGAAGCCAAGAAAAGGCTTGCGATCATCGTTCCGCTCAGCCTGCTGCTGATCATGATGCTGCTCTACAGCCTGTTCAATTCCGTGCGCGACAGCCTGATCGCGTTGTGCGGGATTCCGTTCGCGGCCTGCGGCGGAATTCTCGGGCTCTATCTCTTCGGGCTGAACGCCAGCGTGTCCGCGGCCGTCGGATTCATTTCGCTGTTCGGCGTGTCGGCCATGGATGGCATCTTGCTCGTATCCTACATGCGCCGCCGCCTGGACGAGGGGTTTGGCAAGGAAGAAGCCATCATCGGCGCTGCGCAGGCGCGCATGCGGCAGATCTTTATGACCGGCTTCTCCGCCTGTATCGGCCTGGTGCCGGCCGCGCTGTCCACCGGCATCGGCTCACAGGTACAGCAGCCACTCGCCTGCGTGATCGTCGGCGGCATGCTGCTGTCGCCGATCTGCAGCCTGCTCGTGATCCCGGTGGTTGCGCGGCTCGCCATGCCGACGGTGCGGCGATCGGCGCCGGCACGCCGCGGCACCGCAGCCCAGCCGGGACCCGCGGAATAAAGCGACGAATCAACTTGTGCGTTTGGCGGGCTGCATGAGCCCGCCGATATGCCCGATTGCCTTGCTGATCACCGGCCAGAACAGCAGCACGATGGCCAACGTGGTGATGGATCCGACCAGCGCATTCGACCAGAACACCCGAAGGTCGCCGGCCGACCCGATCATCGACAAACGGAATGCGTCTTCCGCACGGCTGCCGAGCACCAACGCCAGAGTGAACGGCGCCAGCGGGATGCCGACCTTCTTGAACACGTAACCGATGACGCCGAAGCCGAGCATCAGCCAGATATCGAACATCGCATTCTGGATGGCATAGGCGCCGATCGCGCATGACACCACGATCATCGGCGCAATGGCTGCAAACGGCACGCGCAAGACCGCGGCAAAAACCGGCACAGTGGTGAGAACGATCACCAGGCCCACGATATTGCCAAGGTACATTGAGGCGATCAGGCCCCACACGAAGTCCTTGTGCTCCACGAACAGCAATGGACCTGGGTTGAGCCCCCACACCATCAGTCCGCCGAGCAGGATGGCCGCGGTGCCGGAACCAGGAATTCCCAGCGCCAGCATCGGCAGCAGCGCCGCCGTGCCGGACGCATGCGCCGCCGTTTCCGGCGCGAATACGCCTTCGATGCGCCCTTTGCCGAAACTTTCCGGATCCTTGGAAAAGCGCTTGGCGAGGTTGTAGCCCATGAACGAGGCCGCGATCGCTCCGCCAGGCGTAATGCCAAGCCAGGCCCCGATGATCGAGGATCGCAACAGCGTGACCCAGTATCGCGGCAAGTCTTTCCAGACGTTCAGCAGCACGCGCAGGCTGATGCGCGCCGCATGTCCGCGCAACGCAAGCCGCTCTTCCATGGTGAGCAGAATCTCGCTGATGCCGAACAGGCCGATCACGGCGACGAGGAAATTGATTCCGCGCAACAGTTCGCTCAAGCCGAACGTCATGCGCAATTGACCGGATACCGTATCCATGCCGACGCCAGCCAAGAGCAGGCCAAGCGCCATTGAGATAATGGTCTTGTGTTTTGCTTCGCGGCCCAGGCCGACGAAGGAACAAAAGGTCAGCAGATAGACCGCGAAGAATTCCGGCGGGCCGAACCGCAATGCGAATGACGCAATTCCCGGCGCCAGGAAGGTAATGAGCAACACCGCAAACAGCGAGCCGATGAAGGACGAGGTAAAGGCCGCCGTCAGGGCCTCCGCCGCCTTGCCCTGCTGGGCCATCGGATAGCCATCGAAGGTCGTGGCCACCGACCAGGCTTCACCCGGAATATTGAACAGGATCGAGGTGATGGCGCCACCGAACAGCGCACCCCAGTAGATGCAGGACAACATCACGATGGCGGATGTGGGATCCATCGTGAAGGTGAGCGGCAGCAGGATCGCAACGCCATTTGGTCCACCCAGTCCCGGCAACACGCCGACGAATATGCCGAGCACCAGGCCGACCATCATCAAGGCAAGCGTCTTCCAGGTCAGCAGCACGGCAAACCCGTGGACAAGAAGGCCGAAAGCTTCCATCGCGAGAATCCTGCTCTTTCAGCCCTAGAAACCGAACAGGGCTTCGAGCGGCCCTTTCGGCATGATGACATCGAACGCAATCTCGAACGTGACGAACATCGCAAGCGAAAACACCAGGCTCGTGACCACCGACTTCCACAATGCGATGCGGCCGACCATCCACATGAAACCCGCAATCAGGATAAAGCTCGCGACGTAGAGACCGAGCCATTGCGTGAACAGACAAAACAACAACGTGGGCACGAACACCTGCATCACGCGGCGTAGCTGGTCACGCGTAACAAATGTGTCACTGGAGACCGCGCGGTTGAGGAAAATGCCGACAAGCCCGTAAAGACTGGCCGCAGCGAGGATGACCGACAGGTAAAACGGAAAATAGCCGGCCTGCGGGCCTTCCGTTTCCCAGCCCATTCCGGTCCGCCAATTGTCGAACCCCAGCAAAAGCGCCAGGCCAAACAACGCAATGTAGACAATCGTTTCGACGGTCCGCGCGCTGGCGACCGCCGGCGAGTCTTCAGCTGGCGCTGTCGGATCGTCTACCGCAATTTCAGGTTCGGTCGAGGACATTGCTTACCTGTCTTTGTCAATTCCGGGCGCGCGTGTCGCGAACCCGGAATCCAGTGTCACGCGCTGCGCCTGCAACTGGATTCCGGGCGCGGCACAATTGTGCCGGCCCGGAATGACGGTTGTGACTATTTTGCGACGAAGCCGGCTTCGTTCATCAAGCTCGAGTTCAGCTTGTCGTCTTCCTCGAGGAAATTGAGCATGTCCTTGCCGGTCAGGAAGATCGGCTTGAGCGCCTGTTTTTCCATGTAGTCCTTGTACTCGGGCGTGGCCGCAACCTTCTTGAGCAGGTCAACGTAGAAAGCCGACTGTTCGGGAGTGACTTTCCCGGGCAGGAAGAAGGCGCGCAGCATCAGATACTGCACATCGAGCCCTTCCTCCTTGCAGGTCGGGATGTCGTTCCACGACTGCTTGTCGGTCACTTTGGTCTTGTACGAGATCCGCTCCTTGTCGAAGACGCACAGCGCCCGCACCTGACCCGCGCGCCACACTTCGAGATTTTCCGACGGGTTGTTGACGTTGGAGGCGGTATGATTTCCGACCAATTGCGTCGCTGCTTCACCGCCCGACTTGTAAGGCAGATAGGCGAACTTGGCGCCGGTCTTCTTCTCCATGAAAACAGTCAGGATGTGGTCTTCGCGCTTGGAGCCGGTACCGCCCATCTTGAACGGCTGCGGCGAGGCTTTGGCCGCGTCGACGAATTCCTTGACGTTCTTGTAGGGCAGCTCGGTGTTGTCCCAGAGCACGAACTGGTCCATCGCGGTGACGGCGATCGGGGAAAGTTCGCGCCAGTTGAACGGGATCTTCGCCGACAGCGGAAGCATGTAAATCAGTGAATAAGCGAGCAGCAGCCGGTTTGGATCGCCGTCACTCGATTTCATGTACATCAACGCTTCCGCGCCGGAGGCACCGCCCTTGAGCGATACGACCATCGGCTGCTTCATCAGATTGTTCTTCTGGATGGCGGCTTGAATCATGCGCGCCATCTGATCGGAAGCACCGCCGGCGCCGGCCGCAACCACGATTTCGACGGGCTTGGTCGGTTCCCAGGCAAAGGCCGGCGCGTTCGCCAGTGCAATGGCGGCAACGGCTGTGCCGGCCAGAACGAAGTTTTTCATCGTATCCTCCCTATGTTGGCTTGCAGCGGTTCCGTTGGAATTGGACCGTGCTGCCCTTGTTATTTGGGACCATTTTGCGGGTATTGGGCCTGAGCGCAAGCCGCCGTCCGTCTAATTGTCGCGCTGTTCCTGGCGTACAATATCGGCGCCCTGCACCATCGCCTGCATTTTCCCGAATGCCACCTCGCGCGGCAGATATTTCATGCCGCAATCGGGGGCAATTACGATGCGGCTGGCGGCCACATGCGGCAACGCCTTGCGGATGCGGGCGGCAACGATCTCGGGCGTTTCCACGTCCATGTCGGACAAGTCGATTACCCCGAGGATGATCGTCTTCGACGGCAGCTTTTCCAGCACCTTGAGATCGAGTTTGGGCTGAGCTGCTTCGATCGAGACCTGCGCCGTTTTAGAATTCTCCAGCTCAGGCAGAAACGAATAGCCGGTCGGTTTGTCGTGGACGACGGCCGCATAGCCGAAGCATAAATGCACCGCCACCATGCCTGTGACGCCGTCGAGTGCGCGGTCGAGGGCCTTCAATCCGTACGCGCGCGCCTTGTCCGGATGCTGCTGCATCCATGGCTCGTCGATCTGCACGACGTCGGCACCGGCGGCGAACAGATCCTTGATCTCCCGGTTCACCGCATCTGCGTAATCGAGTGCCATGGATTCTTCAGAATCATAGAATTCATTTTGCGCCTGCTTCGACATAGTGAAGGGGCCGGGCACCGTCATCTTCACTGTCTTCTTGGTGTTGGCGCGGAGAAATTGCAGATCGCGGAGCTCCACCGGATATTTGCGGCGGATCTTTCCGGTGACGCGTGGAACAGGAATGGGCTTGCCGCTCCGATTCAAGGTCGATCCGGGATTCTCCGTGTCGACGCCTTCAAGCGCGGTGGCGAAGCGGTTGGAATAGCTTTCACGGCGCTGCTCGCCATCCGTGATGATGTCGAGGCCGGCGCGTTCCTGGTCGCGAATTGCAAGGAGCGTTGCTTCGTCCTGTTTGGCTTCGAGCGCCTTCGGATCGACCAGCCAGAGATCGTCCATCCGCACACGCGGCACCATTTTCGACAGGCGCACCCGGTCGATCAGCCAATCCGGCTGCGGATAGGAGCCTACAAGTGATGTCGGAAAGAGCTTGGCCATCATACACCCATTATGATGTCGCGTCGGCGGCTGGGCCAGCCGCCGCAACGCTCATCGCCAGTATGCGGGCGACGTGGGCAGCTTCCCGCTCGCTGCCATCCTGGATCTGATGACGACACGACGTGCCGTCGGCCACGATCAGCGCATCGGACGCGGCCCTGCGCACCGCAGGCAGCAGCGAAAGCTCGCCCATTTTGAGCGAGACATCGATGGTGGCGGCGTCGTAACCAAAGTTGCCCGCCATGCCACAACAACTGGATTCGATCGTTTCGACGGAAAGTTGCGGAATCAACCGAAGCGCGCTTTCGACCGCGCCCATAGTGTCAAATGCCTTCTGATGGCAGTGGCCGTGCAGAAGCGCCTTTTTCGGTAAAGGCCCGAGCGGCAAATTCAGGTGACCTTGCTTGTGCTCGCGCGCAATGAATTCCTCGAACAGAAGTGCGTTGGCCGCCAGCGCGTCGACCGCCTCGCCTTTGAACAGAGCCGGCAACTCATCGCGAAATGTGAAGAGACAGCTCGGCTCAAGACCGACGATCGGCACGCCACGCGCGACATAGGGTGCCAGCGCATCCACTGTGCGCTGCATTTCGCGGCGCGCCTCATCGACGAGGCCGACCGAAAGAAAAGTGCGGCCACAACACAGCGGCCGTTCGTCGGGGTCCGCCGGGAACGGCGCATAGACCCGATAGCCGCCGGCCACCAGCACGCTCAGCGCGTCGTCGAGGTTTTCCCGTTCGAAATAACGATTGAATGTATCGGCAAACAGCACGACCTCCCGGGCGCGGTTGTTTTGCTCCCTCGTCGTGTAACGCCAATCGGAGCGATCACGATATGTGTCCTTGCGCCATTTCGGCAGGCTGCGGCGGGACGAAAAGCCAGCAATCAGCTGCGAGGCCTTGCGCAGGATCGCGCTGCGGTCGCGCATATTGAAGACGTGATGCCAGTGCGCCGCAAAAGGCGCGTAGTGCGGCAGAAAGCCCACCAGTTTTTCGTGCACCGAGAGCTCGAACTTCGCGGCCCGCGCAGCCTGCACCTCGATTTTCATGCGCGCCATGTCGACGCCGGTCGGGCACTCGCGGCGGCAGGCTTTGCAGGACACGCAAAGCTTCATTGTCTCTGCCATTTCATCGGAAATGAGTGCGGCGGACCCGAGTTGCCCGCTGATGGCCAGCCGCAAGGTATTGGCACGTCCGCGCGTGACATCCCGTTCGTCGCGGGTGACGCGATAGCTCGGGCACATCACACCGCCTGCCAATTTGCGGCAGGCGCCGTTGTTGTTGCACATCTCGACGGCGCCCTGAAATCCGCCGCCAGCACCTGGATAGGCCGACCAGTCGAGATGCATCTTGACCGGCTCGCCGTGATAGCCCGGCGCGTAGCGGAACAGGTCGCGATCGTCGAACTTGGGCGCACGCACGACCTTGCCTGGATTGTAAAAGCCATTCGGGTCGAAGCGGTCCTTCACCTCTTCGAATGCGCGCACCAGGCGCGAACCGAACATCGGCTCGTTGAATTCCGACCGCACCAGCCCGTCACCGTGCTCGCCGGAATGCGAGCCCTTGTATTCGCGCACCATGGCGAATGCCTCTTCGGCAATCTCGCGCATGGCATGCACGTCTTTCTCCTGCCGCAAGTTCAGGATCGGACGCACGTGCAGGCAGCCCGAGCCTGCATGCGCATACCAGGTGCCGCGCGTGCCGTGCTTTTCGAATATTGCGCCAAGCCGCGTGGTGTAGTCGGCCAGATGCTCGAGTGGCACCGCACAGTCTTCGACAAACGAGACCGGCTTACCTTCCTCTTTCATCGACATCATGATGTTGAGGCCGGAGGTCCGCACATCTGTGATCGCCGCCTGCAATTCGGGATTGAGCACCTCGACGACGCCGCCCCATTTGGCGCCACTCTTGTCCCAGCCGAAGCCGAGATCGCCCATCAGGTCCTTGAGCTGCTGCAACATGCGCAGATTGACTTCGTGATCGTCCTCGCCGAATTCGACCAGCAGGATTGCTTCGGGTGTCTCGCGCACGAACTTGTCGAGCGTCGGCTGGAATATCGGAATCTGGCGCGCCAGCCCGATCATCGTGCGATCAATCAACTCAACGGCAATCGGCTTGAGCCGCACGATGTGCTGCGCCGAATTCATCGCCTCGTAAAAACTGCCGAAATGGCAGGCGCCGACCGCGCGCCGGCCGAGCAGCGGCGAGAGTTTCAGCTCGATGCGCGTTGAAAACGCGAGCGTGCCTTCGCCGCCGACCAGCACATGCGCGAGATTGACGTCATTCTTTCCTGGCACCAGCGCATCGAGATTATAGCCGCCGACACGTCGCTGCACTTTCGGGAAACGCGCGGCGATCTCGTCGGCCTCGCGCGTCCCGATGGCAAGCAAATCCTTGGCGAGCGGCCGCAATGGCGCCGGCACATCCTTGAGATTGCCGCCGATGCGGCCGAAATGCGCAAGCGTACCGTCCGCAAGCAATGCCTCGATCGAAATGACGTTGTCGCGCATCGTGCCGTAGCGCATCGAGCGGCCACCGCAGGAGTTATTACCGGCCATGCCGCCGATGGTCGCGCGTGACGACGTCGAGATGTCGACCGGAAACCACAGGCCGTGCGACTTCAGTTGTCGATTGAGATCGTCGAGCACGATGCCAGGCTCGACCGTGCAGCGCGCGCGTTTGACGTCGAGGTCGAGAACGCGCGTGAGATACTTGGAGCAGTCGACCACCAGCGACTGACCGACCGTTTGGCCGGCCTGCGACGTCCCGCCGCCGCGCGCCAACACGGTCGCGCCCTCGGACCGCGCTATCGCTATCGCCCGATCAGCTTCTTCGATGGTGCGCGGGGCAACGACGCCAACCGGAAAGATCTGGTAGTGGGACGCATCCGTGGCGTAACGCCCGCGCGTGAAGCGGTCGAATTGCACCTCGCCGGTCAATTCGGCCTTTAGCCGCCGTTCCAGACCGGGCATGACTACCGGCACTTTTCTTATCCTTTTTGGGCTGCGCTAAGCCTATGCATAAGGACTAGATAGCCTTGCGGAAAACCGCTTGACCGCAATGTTACATTCATAGTTCAACGCCACAAGCGCCGCTCCCTGGCCGGGACGCGCCCGTGGTCAGGCCACGCCAATTCCCGAAAAGCTACCGTTCAGGAGCGGTCTTTCTATGGCTAAGAATTCCTCGCGTACGGTCGGTCGCCATTTTCTTCATATTCCGGGGCCCTCGCCGCTCCCGGATCGCGTTTTGCGGGCGATGGATACGCCGATCATCGATCACCGCGGTCCGGAGTTCGCCAAGCTCGCCAAACGATGCCTCGAAGGCATCAAGACCATTTTCAAGACCACGAACCCGGTCATCATCTATACCGCGACCGGAACCGGCGCCTGGGAAGCCGCGCTCGTCAATACGCTGTCGCCCGGCGACAAGGTGTTGATGATCGAGACCGGCCAGTTCGCCACGCTGTGGAAGAAAATGGCCGATCGCATCGGCCTCAAGACCGAGTTCATCACCAGTGACTGGCGGCACGGCGCCGACCCGAAGGCGATCGAAGCCAGGCTGCGAGAAGACAAGGCCAAGGAGATCAAGGCCGTCTGCATTCTGCACAACGAAACGTCGACCGGCGCGCTCACGCCGATTGCCGAGATCCGTAAGGCGATCGACGCCGCCGGTCATCCGGCGCTGTTCATGGTCGACACCATTTCCTCGCTCGCCTCCACCGACTATCGCCATGACGAATGGGGCGTCGACGTTTCCGTCGGTGGCGCGCAGAAAGGCCTGATGCTGCCACCCGGCATGTCGTTCAACGCTGTGAGCGACAAGGCGCTGGCTGCCAACAAGACCGCCAAGATGCCGAAGTCGTTCTACGCGTGGGACGAGATGATCACGATGAACAAGGTCGGCTTCTTCCCCTATACGCCGGCGACCCAGATGCTGCACGGCCTCGCGACCGGCATCGAGATGCTGCACGAGGAAGGCCTCGACAACGTGTTCGCCCGCCACGACCGGCTGGCCGAAGCAACCCGCCGCGCAGTCAAGGCGTGGGGGCTGGAAAACCTGAACAAGAATGCCAGCCAGGTTTCGCCGACCATCACCGCGGTGCTGCTGCCGGAAGGCCATGACGCCGACAAGTTCCGCGCGCTTGCGCTCGAGACTTTCAATATCTCTTATGGCGCGAGCTTCGGTGCTTATGCCGGCAAGTATTTCCGCATCGGTCACCTCGGCGACCTCAACGACGGCATGCTGCTCGGTGCGCTCGGTATCACCGAGATGGCGCTCGCACTTGCGGGCGTGCCGTTCAAGAAGGGCGGCGTACAGGCGGCGATGGATTATCTCGTCTCCGCGCACGGTGCGACCACGAAGCAGGCGGCGGAGTAAGCAGCCACTCCGAATAACCTGAATCCGTCAGCGATTAAGCAGTGACTCGTCATGGCCGGCCTTGTGCCGGCCATCTCGCTTAGGAAGGCACTGTGCCCACGCGGGCGACGAAATCCGAAATCGCCTTGAGCGTCGCTTCCGGCGCTTCGCGCTGCGGCGAGTGGCGCGCGCCAGGCAACAAAGCGACTTCGACCGGACAATAACATTCCTGCTGCGCGATCTCGATTTGCTTCACCGTGCCGTATTGATCATTCTCGCCCTGCACAACGAGTACTGGCACGCGGATGTAGGCGAGGAATTCGCTGATATCCCATTTGCGGAAATCCGGATCGAGCCAGGCGCCATTCCAGCCCTTGAACGCATTGTCGACATCAGCATGCCAACGCGACAGGCGCGCACGCAGATCGCCGGTCTCATAGGCTATCTTTGCTTCAACGATCGAAGCGATACCGGAATCTTCCGTGAAGAAATGCGGCGCGATCAGAACCAGTCCACCGACACGGTGGTCCTGGTGACTGCCCGCATAAATCGCGGCAATCGACGCGCCGTCGCTATGCCCGATCAGCAATCCGTGCCGAAACCCGATCGTTTCCAGCAACCGCGGCAAGGTCTCGCGCGCCTCGTCGTGCATGTAAGTGAGCGGCCGCGGCAGCGCGACCGGGCTCGATTTCCCGTAGCCAGCGCGCGAATAGACGAAGACACCAGCGCCTGTGGCCGCGGAAAGCTTTTCCGGAAAATCGCCCCACAGGCCGGCGCAGCCGAGACCTTCGTGCAGCAAGACCAGTGTCGGCGCCGCGTCGGGCTGCGGGCCGATAAAGCGGTACTCGAGCCGCTGCGTAACGATGTCGAGGAAGCCGGAGTCGGAGAGAACCATTGCGAAATTCAGTCTATGGGTTGCCATGGCCGGGCTTGTCCCGGCCATCTCGCTTAGGAGGGCACGGCGCGCACCTTATCGGGATCACCGGGACTCGGCGCTTCGCGCCGGCCCGGTGATGACGGTTAGTGGCCCGGCCCTTCCGCACGCAGCATGAAACGCTGGATCTTGCCGGTCGCGGTTTTCGGGAGGTCTTTGCGGAATTCGATCCAGCGCGGATATTTGTAGGGCGCAAGCTTCTGCTTGACGTGCTCCTGCAAAGCCTGGATCAACGCATCATTGGCCTTTTCGGGCGATTTCAGCACGACAAAGGCTTTCGGCTTGATAAGTTTCTGCTCGTCATTCCAGCCGACCACGGCAGCCTCCAGCACGTCCGGATGCGACGAGAGTGCGGCCTCGACCTCGAACGGTGAAACATACATGCCGGAAACTTTCAGCATGTCGTCCTGCCGGCCGCAGCAGATGTAATAGCCGTCAGCGTCTTCGATGTATTTGTCACCCGAGCGCGTCCATTCACCCTGGAAGGTCGAACGCGATTTTTCGCGGTTGTTCCAGTACATGACCGCGCTGGTCGGCCCGCGCACGTAAAGCTCGCCCATATCGCCTTTTTTTACCGGATTGCCGTCTTCACCGATCAGCTTGATCTCGTAGCCGGGCACTGCTTTTCCGGTCGTTCCATATTTAGTCGCCCCCGGCGCGTTGGTGAGATAGATGTGCAGCATCTCGGTGGTGCCGAGCCCGTCGGAAATTTCCACGTTGTAGCGATCCTTCCAGCGTTTCGCGATCTCTTCCGGCAGCGCCTCGCCGGCCGAAATACAGCGGCGGATTTTCACCTCTGATTTTCCTGGTGCGTTGGGGCTCGCGAGAAACGCCGCATAAAATGTCGGCACCGCAAAGAAGACGGTGATGGGATGTTTGCGCAGCAGCGCCGCAACACCATCCGGCGTCGGCCGTTCGGCGTTAAGCACCGTGGTCGCGCCGACGGTCAATGGAAACGTCATGGCGTTGCCAAGGCCGTAGGCAAAAAACAATTTCGCGACTGAATAACAGACGTCGTTTTCCTTCAGACCGACGACGGGCGTGCCGTAAAGGTCCGCGGTGAGCTTGAGGCTGGCGTGCACGTGCACGGCGCCTTTCGGCTTGCCGGTCGAGCCCGACGTATAAAGCCAGAATGCAATGTCATCGCTGGTGGTCGGCGCCGTATAAGGCTCAGGTTCGTCCGCGCCGATCAGATCCTCGAACAGACGATAGCCGTGCGGATTTTCGCCCGAGACGATGACGTGCTCGAGATCCGGGCTTTGTCCGATGAGCTTTTCAAATTTCGGAAACAATGCCTCCGACACCACCAGGCATTTCGCCCGGCTGTCGGCCAGCATGAATCGATAGTCGTCTTCCGTGAGCAGCGTATTGACCGGCACCGCAATGATACCAGCCTTCAGGCATCCAAGAAACGCGGTCGGCCAGTCGATCGTGTCGAGCAACGCCAGCAGCACGCGTTCCTCGCGCTTGATGCCGAGGCCGCGCAGCGCCGCGCCAAACCGCGCCACGCGATCGGAAAGCTGGCCGTAAGTATGCGTGCCGCGCGCGTCGATGTAGGCCGCCTTTTTGGCACGGCCCGCCGCAAGATTGCTTTGCAGGACATCGGCGGCAAAATTGTAGTCGCGTGGGATTGCGCCCACCGCACCGGCCGCGACTGTCATAGAATCCTCCCAGGCGTCAAACGCCGCTCATTTTGGGGAATTATGCGAGGCGTGGGCGGCCGCCGCAATGTGATTATATTTCCAGCGGTCGGCAGCGATTTTGGCGCACTTTCCGCGTCGATTGCTGTACCGGACGGAATTTGCCGCTAATGTGCGGCCTCTCGCGCAGCAGCTCACTCCGTCATGCCCGTCTTTATGCCGGACATGACGATCGGGAAGGCACTGCGTCCCTGATCGAGATGGCCGGGACATAGGCGAGCCAGGTGACGCCGTTCTTTGAACGGCTATGCCCGGCCATGGCAAAATAAAAGTCGGAGTCTGTTCATGATCTTCAGCCGGGACCGCATTCTCACGACCCATGTCGGCAGTCTGCCACGCAATGAGAAACTGTCCGACCTTCTGGTGGCACAGGAGGAAGGCAAGGACTACGACCCCAAGGTGATGGCTGCGGAAATGGACGCGGCGGTGCGCCATGTCGTCAAAAAGCAGATGGAAGCCGGGATCGATATCGGCAATGACGGCGAGCAGCGCCGCATTGGATTCCAGACCTACGTCCCGCAGCGCATGACCGGTTTCGGTGGCGTCTCGAAGCGCCGGCGGGGACGCGAATTCGAGGAATTCCCGGACCTGATCGCCTATCTGATGCGGCGCTTTCCGAGTGCGCCAAAAAGCCAGCAGGGCGCGCCGGAAGCGCAGGCCGACATCAAGTACAAGGACCTGAAGCCAATCAGCGAGGAAATCGCGGGCTTCAACAAGATCGCCGGCGAACTCGGCGCGTTCTCAGAGCGGTTCATGACCGCACCCTCGCCCGGCATCATTTCAACTACTATGCTCAATGCATTCTACAAAACGCACGATGACTATCTCGACGCGATCGCGCGCGAGATGAAGAACGAATACCAGGCGATCCATAAAGCCGGTCTTATTTTGCAGATCGACGCGCCCGATCTCGCGATGGATCGCACCATGATGTACCGCGACCTCGACGATGCCGGTTTCGTCAAGCGCGTCGAACGCCATGTGCAGGCAATCAATGACGGGATCGCCGGTATCCCGCGCGACCGGGTGCGGCTGCACATCTGTTACGGCAATTGGGAAGGACCGCACATCCACGATGTGCCGCTGGCAACGATTTTGCCGGCGCTCTATCAGGCCAAGGTCGGCGCGCTGTCGATCGAGTTCTCCAATCCGCGCCACGCGCACGAATACGACGCACTGAAGAAACATCCGCTACCGAAGGACATGCTGTTGATTCCGGGCGTGGTGGAAACCACCAGCAATTTCGTAGAGCACCCGGAAGTCGTGGCGCGCCGCATCGAAGAGGCAGTGCGTGCGGTTGGCGAGCGCGAACGCGTAGTGGCGTCGACCGATTGCGGCTTCGGCACATTCACCAAGCGCGAATGGGTGATCGAGCCGGTGGTATGGCTCAAGCTCGCCGCCATCCGTAAGGGGGCAGACATCGCGTCAGCACGGTTGTGGGGGAAGAAGGTGGCGTAGGTCCCTGCGATCGGCTGCGGCCCGACTACACCGGCCCACAAAACACCCGTTCGTCCCCGCGAAAGCGGGGACCCAGGGGCCAAGCGCACAGCCTTGAATGTTGCTCTGGATCCCCGCCATAGGCGTGCGAAGCACGCCGTCCTTCGGACGGCTATGCGCGGGGACGAACGGAAATTGCTGCACGCTCTAGCCGTCTCACTCATTCACCCCCCAACAGGCCACGATCGCACACTAACCGGCTGTATATACAGCGAAATTTTTCCCCAGATTCATAAGATACGGCATATTATACTTGCCGTACCCAGCCCTACATATAGGGGTGCTACAATGAGTAGCGCCCTTGGTATGCACCAACTGATTCCCTCCGTTCTATTGGAGGGAAAATGGCTCGTTGTGTTCAGCTTCTACATAGACGACAGCGGGACTGATCCCCAGAACCCCCTCATTACCCTAGCTGGCTATGTAGCCAGGGATGAGGCTTGGCGCGCATTTGAAGCCAATGTTGAGCCTATTTTTGCCAGACACCGCGTCAAAATTCTTCACGCCATGGAGATGCACAACACTGACGGAGAATTTGATGGGTGGAGAGTTCTAAAAAAGGAAGCTTTCGTTGCGGAACTATATCGTTCTCTTTCCCGCTACATCCCCTTAGGCATGCACTATTCCGCCGTGAAGAAAAATTACAAAAAGAGAGTGCCGCACAATCAAAAGACCATTTTCCCGACCTCGTATGCATGGTGTTTTAATGTTCTAATCGACAGGCTTTTGAAACGCGTCGATTTAGGAAGGTCCGTTCACGAAAATGGCGTGGCTTTTGTCGTGGAAAGCGGAAACGTTCACAATGGAGAAATAGAAAAAGCCTTTCACGGCATAAGAAAGTCCCATAATTTAGAAAATGTACTCCGATCTATTTCCTTCGTAGAAAAATCGCACAGTAGAGCCATTCAAATGGCTGACTTGCTGGCGTTTTACGCCAGACGGTACAGCACCAAACTAAACGATCAGCCCAAAATTAAACAGCGTAGCGTTAGGAGAGAACAAATATTGAAGATAATGCTTGAAAAAATTCCACATGATGGCGGCTGGGCGGATGATTTTGGCAACTATGATAACCCAGATGATCTTAGTCGCCTCGCCGCTTTGAGGCGACCACAATCTTAGAAAATGCCGCTTCAAACGTTTTTCCGCTTTCGTCGGCTTCATGTTTCCGCGCGGCTTCATAAAACCGCGCGGATTGTTTCTTGTCAGTGCCTTTTGGGCTTTTTCTTTTTGGTTTTGCCTTTTGGCGCTGGGCCATAATTTTTAGTTCCGCTCGTTAGCTGTGCGATAAGTTAGGCGCTTTCCGACGACACCCTTTAGAGCCTTATCGGCTCGGGCAACATCGTTGACGCCCAACGCGGTACGATTGTTATAGCGGAAATCAAACTCGGACAGATAGCGCTGTAAATGCTTTTCGGCGCAGTGCTGATAAGTGCCGCGCATACCGCGCTTGAAAACGCTGAAATATCCTTCAACGGTATTAGTGGTCACATCGCCACGCGCATATTCGCGCGCGCCATGTTTTACGGTTTCATGCGAAGCAAACAGCAGCCCGATGCTCGGTGCAGTGCCTTCATCGGTCATCAACCGGCTTTTGGTGTCTGCATTTTCAAGCAGGATACGTTTCATGGTTTCGTTGGTCAGATCGGCAACATGAACGGAGCGGGCCTGACCACCACGCTCAACTAAGGTCATGATGCGGGCTTTTCCACCGGGCCCAGGTTTACCGCGACGGCGAGCCTTCATTGCCGGGTCGGTCTCAATGTCTTTGCCGCCCCAATAAGCCTCGTCGCTCTCAATTATCTTGCCTTCACCACCAAGCGGCGGAAGGCCAACACCCTTCATGGCCTCGCGGATGCGATGCGAAAGAAACCAAGCGGATTTGAGGGTGCAGCCCAAAGTGCGAGCAAGCTGATTGGAGCTAATGCCCTTCTTGCTTGATGAAAGCAGGAAGATAGCTTGCAGCCAGTGGCGCAGCGGAATATGCGAAGACTCAAAAATGGTGCCTATTTTTACGGTGAAGGGCTTGCGGCAATCGTAGCATTTGTACATGCCCACGCGGGTGCTCTTGCCCTTCATCGGGCTTATGCGGTCAGTCCCGCCGCAATGAGGGCACACAGGGCCATCCGGCCATACCCGCGCTTCCACATAGCGATAAGCCGCATGTTCGTCGTGAAAATGTTTGTCTGAAATGACTGACTTCATGGCCGCTCTCCTGTGTAGATAACGTACCCAATACCTCTGGGTATGTCAAGTACACAGGCCGCATTTTTGGCGTCCGAGATGTCGCAAAAACTCAAAAACCGGCAGGAACTGCAAATAATTGTGAACGATTCATTAATTCGCAACTGATTCGGATTCGTCGAGCTTCCGATTGCAGATCAGTACTTTTGTACCTTGAAAGTTCGGGGTAGGAACTCTATAGTCATTGCATTCCACGATGTTAAAAGAGGGCCTGCACCATAAAGGCACAGGCCCTCCACATTAAGGAATAGTAGAGAAGCTAGAGATGGCTGAGTGTTTTGTAAGGCGCTCGGCTGTAGTGCCGAGTATGTAGCCCGGAGAGGTGGCTGAGTGGCTTAAAGCACTGCCCTGTCATGGCAGCGCACGCCTTAGACAAGCGTGCCACGGGTTCGAATCCCGTTCTCTCCGCCAACATAAGGAACCGAACCGATGACTAAGATAGATAACTACCTAAACTTCGTCAAGGAGCAGGTGGGCGTTCAAGAGAAGCTGGCCCGAAAGTATGACGAAGATAGTTACAGAAGTAGCCTACATCAAAAGGCCGCGACCAATTTTAGAGATCTATCTCGCTTTTTGGAGGAAATCCAAAAGCGGGGCACGCAGCATTCCGCCTATCTGAACAGGGGCGATAACCCTCAAAAACGCATTTTATTGACGTTTGAGGAGATCGAACACGCTCCCGAGGAATTGCTTAAAGAGTTAAATCTGTCGGAAACCGACCGCCAGGAACTAATGATTGAGTATTTAATCGCTCAATCAGGGGGCGTTCTGTCTCTCGATAAGATAATGATAGAACTCTACAATAGAACAAAAGAAATCCCCCGTAGAAATACCATTACCTCTCGCCTCTATAGGATGGCCGGGAGGGGCATGATTTATAACGTCCCCGGGAAAAAGGGCGTCTATTCTACTTATGAACTTGCAGAGGCTGATGTTAAAAAGATGTTTGGCCAGATAGACGGCGAAACAAGCGAGGAGACGCCGCCAGCCAGTCCAACCCCCGCCGAAGCCAAGCCCCACCAAACTGTGGACAGGCTGAAAACTAAATTCATGAGCGGGGCCGCTGGAGGCTTTAGCCGCCGAATGTGATTTCACTCCTCCGGGCCGGATCAGAAATGCCCATTGGGTACGGCAAGTATAATATGCCGCATAAGATACTATCTTTACTATTCAATCCAGATATACATACTACCGCTCCTGACCTGAGGGCGCGGACATGCCACGCACGGCCAAGGCCGGTACCTTGCGGCAACCGGTGACGATGAGCGGTGAACTCACCGCCCGCATCATGTTTGCCGGCCGCTCGTCCTCGATGTCGGCGCAGATCGTCGCCTGGGTGCGCGATGCGCTTTTCGCCAAGAAGCTCAAGCCCGGCGATTTTCTCGGCACCGAGAAAGACCTCGCCGCCCGTTTCAAGGCGAGCCGCATTGTCGCGCGCGACGCGCTGCGCACGCTGGAAGCGCTCGGCATCGTCGAAATCCGCATGGGAAAAGGCGGCGGCGCGCGCATCGCGCAGGGCAACCCGCGTCTGTTCGCCGAGGCGCTGGCCGTCCAGCTCGATCTCACCGGTGTCTCCGCCGCCGAAATCATGGACGCGCAGCGTGCGATCGAGACCCTGGGCGCCGAGCTCGCCGCCGAGAACGCGACCGCGGACGATATCGCCAAATTGCGCCAGTTGCTCGCCGACGCGAAGGCCGTCATCGGCGATCTCGATGTCTTCACGCGCCTGTCGCGCGATTTCCACCTTGCGGTCGCCGAAGCGTCACACAACCGTGTGCTGGTCGTGCAGCTCATCTCGCTTGAGCACGTGTCATGGCCGCGCCGCAACGCCACCGCCACGCCGAAGCTGGCGCAGCACATCCTCGACATTCACACGAAGCTCACCGACCTGATTGAACTGCGCGACGCCAGCGCCGCACGCACTCTGATGGACGACCACGTCAAGATGATCCGCGCCCGGCGCGTTGCCGAGCGCGGCGACAATCACGCTCACGACTCTTGTTGTTAGTTTAGGGAGGACGACACAATGGCTAAATTCCTGATCGAACCGCATTTCCGCCTGCAGGAATGGGTGGCGGAGGAAAAGGACTACTTCCGTAAGGAGGGCCTGGAATACGAATTCCGCGAACTGATGCGCGCGACCGACGGCAAGATCCACGACAAAGGTGACAAGGTCGGCGCCTACCAGTCCTTCGAAGAAGGCCGCAAATCGAACGTGAGCTGCGCCTGCCACTGGACCGTAAACGTCGCGGCTTCCAACGGCCACGGCAAGATGTACACCGATGTCTATTCGGTGGCGCCGGCCGGAATCTTTGTCGCTCCGGATTCGAAAATCAAGGATCCGTCCGGTCTGGCCGGCGTGCCGGTCTCGGTCGGCTACCAGTCGGGGAGCCACTATTCGACGGTGCAGGCTCTGGAGCAGTACCTCAAGCCCGAGCAGATCAATCTCGTCTATGCCGACGGCATGTTGTTCGCGCGCATGGAAAAGCTGTTCGAAGGCAACGCGCCGGCCGTCCACCTGTTCGGCGGACCCTATTATTTCGCCGAACAGCTCGGCTTCCGGAAGGTGATCGACTGCACTTTCATGATCGGGACCATGATCCACGGTGATCCCGATCCGGAGGACCTGCGCAAGTTCTTCCGGGCCCTGCGCAAGGCCCAGCGCGATATCGACCTGCGGCCTGAGCTCTATACGCACTATTACAAGAAGGAATTCCCCGACCGCTTCCACGCCAAGATGGACACGCGGCGCTGGGGCCCCGGCGAAAGGCTGGTGTTCGAGCCCTATACCAAGGAAGTCTATGAGGAATCCTTCGAATGGATTGCTGCCCACGGCATCTTCCCGGAAGGCAAGATGGGCAGCGCCACCTACGAGCGGGCGACCGTTTCACTGGTCTGACCGTCAGCGTTTGTACGCCAATAGTCAGGCATCCAACCAAATGCGCCGCGGAGCCCTGTTCCGCGGCGCTTTTCTTTGCGCGCAAGGTCAGGCATTCTAACGGCAACAAAACCAAGCAAATGAAGTTCAGGGGAGGACCACAATGAAACGCGTGTTATTTGCCAGCGCCGCCTTGCTGACCGCGGCTCTGCTGCCTGCCGGCGCCGGCGCCCAGGAAACCATCAAGATCGGCGTCATCGCGGCCTTTTCCGGCCAGTTCGCCGACACCGCGGCGCAGATCGAAAACGGCATCAAGCTCTATATGAAGCAGCACGGCGACAAGGTCGCCGGCAAGAAGATCGAGATCATCCGTAAGGACACCGGCGGTCCGAACCCGGATGTCGCCAAGCGGCTGGCGCAGGAACTGATCGTGCGTGACAAGGCCGACATTCTCGCCGGCTTCACGCTCACCCCAGAAGCCCTCGGCGCCGCCGGCATTGCGACCGAAGCCAAGAAACTGATGGTCGACATGAACGCCGCGACTTCGATCGTCACCGAGAAATCGCCGTACATCGTGCGCGTGTCCCTGACACTGCCGCAGATTGGCGAAACGCTCGGCACCTGGGCCGGCACCAAGGGCAAGATCAAGAAGGCCTATACGATGGTGACCGACTTCGGCCCCGGCATTGACGCCGAAACCGCCTTCCAAAAAGCGTTTAAGGCAGCCGGCGGCGAAATCGTCGGGTCCGTCCGCATGCCGATCGCCAATCCGGATTTCTCGGCTTTCGTGCAACGCGCGAAAGATCTCAATCCGGAATCGATCTTCATCTTCGTGCCGGGTGGCGCCCAGCCGGCAGCTCTCGGCAAGGCTTTCGCCGAACGCGGCATGGATCCCAAGAAGATCAAGATCATGAGCACGGGCGAGGCGGTGGACGAAACCGCGGTGAAGAGCCTGGGCGATCTTGCCCTCGGCCGCCTCAGTGCCTGGCACTATGACTACAATCACAAGTCCAAGATGAATGCGGACTTCGTGAAGGCCTTCAATGCCGAGTTCAAGCGCAACCCCGACTTCTTTGCGGTGGGCGGCTATGACGGCATGCACCTCATCTACGAGGCGCTCAAGAAGACCGGCGGAAAGACCGATGGCGATGCGCTGGTCGGTGCGGCGAAGGGCATGAAATGGGAAAGCCCGCGCGGCCCGATCTCCATCGATCCGGCAACACGCGACATCGTGCAGAATGTGTACATTCGCCGCGTGGAAAAGGTCGGCAACAACATCGTCAATGTCGAGTTCGACACGATCGCGAACGTGAAAGACCCGACGCACAAGTAATCCGCGCCCTGAAATGCAAGAACTTCCCGATGGGGCGACCGCAAGGTCGTCCCATCACGTTATTCAACGCGACAAACTCGCTCATTCCCGTGCGGCGGGAAACCGGTGTTATGCTCGCCAAGGCTTGTGATTCTGGATCCCCGCTGTCGCAGGGATGAGCGGACCAATATAGGCAACGCCCCAGCCATGCTCCCTCCGGTTTTCGGTGTGCTGTTCGACGGCTTCGCCTACGGCATGCTGTTATTTGTGCTGTCGGTCGGCCTGTCAGTAACGCTGGGGCTGATGAATTTCGTCAATCTCGCGCATTGTGCTTTTGCGATGCTCGGCGGCTATGTGTCCATCACGTTGGCCAATGAGTTACACTGGCCCTTTCTGGCGACGCTGCCGGCGGCATTCGTGGCGGCGGCCATCGTCAGCGTCGCGCTCGAACGCGTCCTCTACCGCCGGCTTTACCGCGCCAGCGATCTCGACCAGGTGCTACTCACCATCGGGCTCGCTTTCATCTCTGTTGCGGTCGCCGCTTATATCTTCGGCACGGCAAACCAGCCGATCGAAACGCCGGAGTTGCTGCGCGGGTCATTCGACGTCCTCGGTATCGGCCTGGGGAAGTACCGGCTGTTCCTGGTCGGTGTCGCGCTCGCCGTGACGATGCTGCTGGTCGCCGGGCTCGAATACACGCGCTTCGGCGCGCAGGTGCGCGCGGCAGTTGACAATCAACGCATGGCGCGCGGTCTCGGCATCGACGTCGATCGCACCTTCGCGTCGACTTTTGCGCTCGGTTCAGGGCTGGCCGGCCTCGGCGGTGCGTTGGCGATCGAGATCGTCGGCCTCGATCCGAATTTCGCCTTCACTTATCTCGTCTATGTTCTGATCATCGTTTCGGTCGGCGGGCTTGGCTCCATTGCCGGCTCGTTCATCGCGGCGATCCTGATCGGCGTCAGTGACGTTGCCGGCAAATATTATGCGCCCGAGCTTGGCGCCTTCCTGATTTACCTGGTGATGGTGGCGGTGTTGATGTGGCGCCCCGCCGGCCTGTTCGGGAGACGGTGAAATGTTTCCCGCAGTCTCCGCCACTCAATATCCGGCGTCATGGCCGGGCTTGTCCCGGCCCTCCACGACTTTCTTCCGAAACGAAGACGTGGATGCCCGGCATAAAGCCGGGCATGACGGTGGAAAGGTCGTCGCAAACGACCAAGTGATATGCCAGGCCAACGGAGAAACCCGTTGACAAAGGTCGCCACCCTTTCCCCGCAAGCCTACCTGCAAGCGCAGAGCCGCTGGCACCCGCTGGAAATCGCGTTCTGGCTGGCGACGCTGCTGCCCTTCGTGCTGTTTCCAGACTACCTGTCGCTGGCAAGCCAGATTGCCATCACGGCGCTGTTCGCACTCTCGCTTGATCTCATCCTCGGCTATGCCGGTATCGTATCACTCGGCCACGCGGCCTTTTTCGGCATCGGTGCCTATTCCGCGGGATTGATCTCGAAGTTCGTCTGGGGCGAGCCGCTGACCGGGCTCATTCTGGCAGCTGCGGTCGCCGGGCTCGTCGGCTTTGCGGTGAGCTTCATCATCTCGCGCTTCCGCCATTTCACACTGATCATGATCACGCTCGGTCTCGGCCTGCTCGCTTTCGAAGCGGCAAACCGCGCGCATTGGCTCACCGGCGGCAGCGACGGATTGCAGGGTGTTTCCATCTGGCCGGTGCTCGGAATTTTCAAGTTCGATCTCTACGGCTACACCGCTTACGCCTATGCACTGGTCACTCTCTTTGTCGTGTTCCTTGGCGCGCGGCGTCTGGTAAATTCGCCATTCGGCCTCGCGCTGCGTGGGATCCGTGAAAACTGGGTGCGCATGCCGGCCATCGGCGCCGATAGCCGCGCGCATATCCGCAAGGCCTTTACGCTTGCCGCAACGGTGGCCGGCCTCG
>Ga0265325_10000036_pt1 | contig 96858 bp, 89 predicted proteins | sample 41420metaG_FD_202090 | JGI IMG/M metagenome (GOLD analysis project Ga0265325, IMG submission 202090) | Rhizosphere microbial communities from Carex aquatilis grown in University of Washington, Seatle, WA, United States - 4-14-20 metaG | ecosystem: Host-associated > Plants > Roots > Rhizosphere...
CGCGGCTCGAGCTGGTGTCGAGCACGGCGCTGCCGCCATTGACCGACGTGATCGCCGCCTGGTTCGACATGATCAAGGATGGCGAGCTCATCAGCAATGGCGCGTCGTCGCTTTATCGCGCGGGCGCCGGCCTTGCTCTGTCGATCATCGTCGGCACGCTGCTCGGCATCGGCATGGCCTGGTGGAAGCCGGTAAACGTCATATTGGCGCCGATCGTGGAAATTTTCTACCCGCTGCCGAAATCCGCGCTCATCCCGGTGACCGTGATCTGGCTCGGCTTCGGCGATGGTTCGAAAATCCTGCTCATCTTTCTCGGTTGCATGCTGCCGGTCACGATCGGCGCCTTTAACGGCGCGCGCTCGAGCGAACAGGTGCTGGTATGGTCGGCCCGCAGCATGGGTGCGAGTCGCCTGCGTATGTTGTGGGATGTGGTGTTGCCGAGCGCCATGCCGGAATTGCTCAATGGCATCCGCACCGCGCTTGCGCTGTCCTTCATCCTGCTGGTGTCATCTGAATTGATCGTGGCCCAGAAGGGCTTCGGCTATCTGATCGGCTTTCTCGGCGCGAACGGCACTTATGACGCAATGTACGCAGTGGTGTTCAGCGTCGCCTTTCTCGGCTTCGCAGCTGATCGAATCTACCTCCTCATTACACAGCGGGCACTGGCATGGCGCGAATAGCCACAAGCGAGGCGCCAAACGGCTTGCCGGAGAAAGCGGCGCGGCTCGCTGTCGCCATTTCCTGGATGGGCGCCCGCGTGGTTTCCGTGGTTGCGCTGCTGGCGGCGTGGGAACTGGTGGCGCGCAGCGGCGTTGTGACGCCTTTCCAGTTGCCGGCGCTGAGCAAGGTGTTGGAGCGTATCTGGAGTGATGCCCTCTCCGGCGACCTCGCGATCAACACCGCCGTCACGCTCTATCGCGCCATGGTTGGCTTTGTCATCGCGGCCATCGGCGGCGTCGCGCTTGGCCTGGCGATGTCGCGCAATGCGCTGACGCGGTGGTTCTTCGATCCGATTGTTTCCATCGGCTTCCCGATGCCCAAGATTGCATTTCTGCCGGTGGTCATGCTCTGGCTCGGCGTCTTCGACATTTCCAAGATTACCATGATCGTGTTCGACGCCATTTTTCCTGTCGTGGCGGCAACCATCATCGCCATTCAGGGCGTCGAGCGCGAGCTGATCTGGTCGGCCCGAAACATGGGAGCCGGCGAGCGCGAGCTACTGTGGCAGGTCGTTCTGCCGGCGGCTTTGCCGACAATCATGACAGGCCTACAGGTTGCGCTCCCGCTCTCGCTGATTGTTGCAGTCGTGACTGAAATGCTGATGGGTGGATATGGCCTCGGCGGCGCCATGATGACCGCATCGCGTTTTGCCAATTCGGTGGGTGTCTTTGCCGGCATCGTCGAAATTGCCGTCGTTGGCTACGCTTTGGTGAAGATTATGGCGCTGACCCGCCGCCGGCTGCTGATCTGGCACCAGGAAGCCAACGAGCCGACAACGGCGTAATTTTAAAATCATTGCAGACGGCCCACTAATCCTGTGAAATTGCGGGGTGGGCAACAACAACAATAAACGCCCGCCAGGGGAAACGGCTTGAGCGAGACGGCAACGCTGCTGCAAGGCGCGGTGCGGGAAGGGCATGCCGGCAAAAGCCGCAATGTCCTTGCCGCGGCTTGGATTTGGCTGCTGCTCGCCATCCTGACTTTCCTCGTGATCTACCCGGTTCTCACTTTGCTGCTCGGCGCCCTCACCGATACCAACCCGGTGGTCGAAGGCTTCAGCCTGGCGCGACTGTCGATCGCCAATTTCCTCACTGTGCTCGCCAACCCGAATGTCGCCGATGCGCTGATCAACACTTTGGTGGCCTGCGCCGGTGGAACCGCGATCGCGGTAGCGATCGGCCTTGCCTTTTCATGGATCGTTGTCCGCACGAATACGCCGTTCAAGCGCTTCATCGCGGCGGCCGGAATCCTTCCGCTGTTTGCGCCGCCGTTGGTCGCCGGCGTTGCCTGGACCATTCTCGGTTCGCCCAAGACCGGCCTGATCAACACGATGTTCAAATGGGCGGGCATCGACTGGCACGTCGATTTTTATTCGCTGTCGGGCTTGATCTTCGTATTCGGCATTTACTATGCGCCTTACGTCTACATGTTCACCGCCTCGGCCCTGCGCAACATGGATCCGAGCCTGGAAGAAGCCGCAGAGATCGCGGGCGCCAGCGCTTTCTCGACGCTCTTCACGGTGACTTTTCCGCTGATCATGCCGGCGATCGTCTCTGGCATGCTGCTTTCTTTTATCGTGATGCTCGGCATCTACGGTATTCCGGCGGTGCTCGGCGCGCCGGCCAATATCAACGTGCTGACGACCTACATCTTCAAGCTCACAAATTGGTCGCCGCCGCTGTACAACACCGCCGCAGCTGTCGCGATCATCCTGATGGTTGTCACCGGGCTGCTGGTATTCCTGCAACAGAAAGTCCTGACCGGACGCAGCTATACGACCGTCGCCGGCAAGGCCTACCGCCCGCGCAATCTCGATCTCGGGCGCTGGCGCTGGCTCACCTTCGGTTTCGGCGCGCTCTATCTGCTGATTGTGGTTGTGCTGCCGACGCTCGCCCTCATCGTCGCCGCCTTCCGCAAATTCATGTTCATCCGCGATGCGGCCAGCCTGTTCGACATGCGGCAATATTCATTGATGCATTTCCACAGCATCTTCGACAATCCGCTCACCATGAACTCGATCTACAACGCGGTGGAGGTCGGAATCATCACCGCGTTTTTCGGCGGCATTCTCGCCTTCGCGATCGGCTACACGATCCACCGGTCGCATTTGCCCGGACGGCGGTCGATCGACCTGCTATCGACCTTGCCGGTGGCGATCCCCGGTCTGGTGATCGGCGTTGCCTATCTGTGGGCATGGATCGGCATTCCCGGCGGGCTCTACGGCACGATCTGGATTCTCGCGCTCGCCTTCATCGCGCGCTTTCTGCCGGACACCGTGAAGTCGCTCTCGACGTCGTTCCTCCAGATTCATCGCGAACTCGAGGAAGCGGCCTGGGTTTGCGGAAAGGGCATGCTCGGCACAATTCGCACCGTGATGCTGCCGCTGGCAAGCCCGGGTGTTATCGCCGCGATGACGCTGCTGTTCGTCCTGTCGATCCGCGAACTCGGATCGTCGCTGTTTCTCTACACCAGCAATACCATGGTGATGTCGGTGTTGCTGCTCGACTACTACGAAGGCGGCAATCTCGGAAAGACCGCCGCGTTCAGCCTGGTGCAAATCGTTCTGCTTGGAGTGCTGATAGGGGGCGCTAACTGGCTAACCAGAGGCGCGGCGCAAGGCAGCGTCGCGCGGACGGGATAAGAAAACATGGGAGGATTGGTCATGATGAAAAGCATCGTCGCCGGCTTTGCCGGCCTAGTCGCGCTTGCCGTCGTGCCGGCGCACGCGCAGGAGTTTGGCTCGCCGGAATTGATCGCGGCCGCCAAAAAGGAAGGCAAGCTGGTCTACTACACCGCCAACTTCGCCGAAGTCGAACAGCAGGTGATCAAGGCGTTCAACAAACGCTTTCCGGAGATCTCTGTTGAAATGGTGCGCGCACCGGGCGGCCAGCTCATTACGCGTGTGAAGACTGAGGTTGCCGCCGGCAAGCTGACTGCCGACGTGATCGACCATTCCGATCGCGCATTGATGCTGCCCTTGGTCGATCTGTTCCAGGATTATGCGCCGCCCAATGCGGCCGACTATCGCAAGGATGCACAGATCTCGCCCAACCTGTGGCCGCGCGCCACCTTGGTCTGGTCGATCGCCTACAACACCGAGCTCGTGAAAAATCCGCCGAAAACCTGGATGGATCTGACAAAGCCGGAATACGACAAGATGACCGCGCAGGTGTTCGCGCAATCCGGCGGCACCACCTGGACCCGCATCATGTTCGAGCGCCTGGTGCTCGGCGAGGACTACTGGAAGAAACAGGCTTCCACCCACCCGGTGCTCTACCCGTCCGGCGCGCCAATGTCGGATGCACTGGTGCGCGGTGAAGTCGCGATGGGGCCCCTGCTTTACAATGCGATCTATCCGAAGCAGAAGGACGGCGCGCCGGTCAAAATTTTCTTCCCGCCCGAAGGCGTGCCGGTCAATCCTTACGCATCCGGCATTCCGAAGACGGCGGCGCATCCCAATGCCGCTAAACTGTTCCTCAACTGGTGCCTCTCGAAAGAGGGTCAGACTTTCATGATCAAGGAGCTCGGCAACCTCACTTCGCTCAAGGAGGTGCCGGCCTATCCGGAGGGCTTCGATCCCAAGGTGGTCAAGGTCTGGCTGCCGAACATGGACGATTACGTGAAGCTTCACGGACCATGGGTTGCCGAATGGGACAAGACCTTCGGCTACCGGCAGTGAACGCGGCGCGTGAGTGACACCAGAGTGACTCCATGACCGCGACACTCGAGGTCAGCGAGCTGCGCAAGCAGTTCTCGGTCGGCCGGCCGGCGATTGACGGCGTGAGTTTTGCCGTGCCGGCCGGCGAGATCGTGGTCCTGCTTGGGCCCTCGGGCTGCGGCAAGACCACGACGTTGCGCTGCGTGGCCGGACTGGAGCACCCGACCGCCGGCACCATCAGCATTGCCGGCCGCGTGGTGTCATCGCCCGCGCGCGGCGTGCTGCTGCCGCCGCGGCTGCGCAATATCGGCATGGTGTTCCAGTCCTACGCGGTCTGGCCGCATATGACGGTTCGGCAGAACGTGATTTACCCCCTCAAGCATCGCAGGATCGCGCGTACCGAGGCCACGCGCATGGTCGACGAAGTATTGGAGCTGGTCGGCCTTTCGGAATATGCCGACCGACCGGTGGTGGCGCTGTCGGGCGGACAAATGCAGCGCGTCGCGCTCGCGCGCAGCATCGTTTACCGTCCGCAATTGCTGTTGCTCGACGAACCACTGTCGAATCTCGACGCCAAGCTGCGCCTGCGGCTGCGCGATGACCTGCGACGAATTCTGAAAGCCGCCGGCATGACTGCGCTTTATGTGACGCACGATCAGGCAGAGGCTGTCGTGCTCGGCGACCGCATCGGCGTGATGCGCGAAGGCAAGCTGCTGCAAATGGGCACTCCAGACGAAATTTATAACCGGCCGGCCGACCTGTTCGTCGCGAACTTCACCGGCGCGACGAACGAACTCACCGGAACCTTGATCGAGCGCAACGGCGCGTTCGGCGTGGTCGATATCGGCGGTGGCAATCGCATCGAGGCTAAGTTGTTGCACGGCGTCGGTGCCGGCGAAAAAGTACGCATCGCGTTGCGGCCCGAAAATATTGCACTCGGGGCAAACGGCAGCAGCAACGCGTTCCGCGCACGTGTGCTGGATCGCCGCTACCAGGGCACGCAAACGGTCTACGACATCGACCTTGCCGGTCACCGCCTCGAGGTGCTCGAACTGGGCACCGCGGCACGTCACGACATCGGGGCCGACGCCCCCGTCGCGCTCCCGCGCGAGGCGCTCTGGGCTTATCGCGATCAGGGCGCCTTGCGGGAAACGTAGCAACCAAGCCTGTACCGGATGGTGGGCGTTTGGCCGCGCCTACAAGGCTTGCCAAAATCCGTTGGACCTCCGACAATCTTGCCAGATCGCTGCGAGAAGCTTGTCAAAAGAACAGGCAAGCCCGGCGACAGTGGGAGGGAAATCATGCGCTATCTGAAATTCGCGCTGGCCGGCGCCTGTGCATTCGGCGTCGTCGGCCTGAGCACAGCCAACAGTGCCGAGCCTGTGAAAATCCGCATGGCGTGGGTGGCGCCGGTCGCAAATTGGGCCTCGATCGTGCTCGAGAAAAAGGATTTGGCCACACACATGGGCAAATCCTACACGCTCGAGTCAGTCCGCTACCAAGGCACGCCGCAAATGATCACGGCGATCGCCAACAACGAGCTGGAAGTCTCCAACCTCGCTTATTCCTCGCTTGCCATTGCGATCGAAAATGCCGGGCTCGACGACATCAGGGTCATCGCCGATGAATTCCAGGACGGCGTCCCCGGTTATTTCAGCGAACAGTTCTATGTTCGCAAGGATAGCGGCATCAACAAGGTTGAAGACCTCAAGGGCAAAGTGGTCGCGACCAACGGCGGCGGCAGCGCCGTCGACGTGGCAATGCGCGCCATGTTGAAGAAACACGGCCTCGAGGAAAAACGCGACTACACGATGATCGAAGCGCCGTTGCCGACTATGCCGGCCGTGCTTTCCGACAAGAAGGCCGACCTCGTGCCGGCCGTATTGCCCTTCGCGCTCAATCCCAAGCTCAAGGAAGAGGGCAAGGTCCTGTTCGAGCAACGGGAAGCCATCGGCATCACGCAAATGATCGTATGGACCGCGCGCAAGTCGTTCATCGACAAGAACCGCGCCGCCATGGTCGACTTCATGGAAGACATGCTGCGCATCACACGCTGGTATCTCGACCCGAAGAACCATGACGAGGCGGCCAAGATCGCGTCCAATATCACGAAGGTACCGCCCGAACGTTTCGGCTGGCTCTTCACCAAGGCGGATACTTACCGCGATCCGAACCTGCTGCCGAACGTCGAGGCGTTGCAGCGCAACGTGGACATGACGCAGGACCTCGGCTTCGTAAAAAAGAAGATCGACATCAAGAAATATGTCGATGTGAGCCTGGCGCAGGAAGCCGCCAAGCGGCTCAAATAGCGGTTAGTCTTTCAAGTTGGTACAACGGCCCCGGGGTTCTCCCGGGGCCGTTTTGTTTGTGGTTGCTCAGATGCGCTTGAGGGGAATGGCGCCGAGAAAGTCGCGCTTGCCGACATCCACGCCGAAATTTCGAACCGCGGCGTAAGCCGCGGTGAGATGGAAATAGAAATTCGGCAGAACAAAATGATTGAGATAGTCCCCACCCTTCATCTGGCCCTTGTTCGGCCCGAGCGGAAACGTGATGTCGCGATCAACCGCAGCATCGAGGGCTTTGGTGTCGAGCGTCTTGAGGAAAGCGATCGTCTTGGCAACGCGCTCCTTGAGCTGATCGATGCTCGTCTCATTGTCCTCCATCTTCGGCGGCTCGACCCCGGCCAGGCGGGCGGAGCCATTTTTGGCCTGATCGCAGGCGACCTGGACTTGCCGCACCAGCGCGAACATGTCGGGCGCAAGCCGCCAGCCTAAAAGCACCGACGGGTCGACTTTTTTGGCCGTGGCGTGGGCGGCGGCCTTGTCGAGTACGCCTGACAGGGCATTGAGGCCGATCTCGAAAACCGGAAGCGACGCTTGAGACAGTGTGAAGGGCATGAGAGGCAAGTCCTTTCAAGGAAAACTTTTCGCGTGCGTTCGTTGCACACAAGGTGCGCGCGATTCAACAGTGCTCTGCACGCGGGCGTGAAAACTTTTTTGTATGGCTGTCCGCGCCGACACACTCATAAAAGCGAAGCGATTGCCTCGTACTAAAGGCACTTCTCGAAATATTCTAATTTCACATTGGAATGCCTTTAAATCATTGATATTGCAGGTTTTTTTGTGACCACCTAGGACGCATCCAGCAGCGCTCCTCGCACATTGCGAGCGCGCGGAAAAAAAGCCGATGGGTGGAGGACGATATGCGTCAGACGGGGGCAAGCGGGCACATTCCTGTAATGCTGGCGACGACAATTCTGGTAGTGAGCGCGGATGCGGGAGTTTTTCCGGCGGCCGCGCAGGAGCAACCGGCGCGCGGTACCAATGCGCAGGCGATCACGCTCGACACCATCAACGTCCAGGGCGACGCGGGCCGGACGGATGGCTACGTCGCAAACAGCACGTCGGTCGCGACCAAGACCAATACGCCATTGATCAATATTCCGCAGTCGGTTTCGGTCGTGACGAAGGACTTCATCAAGGACCAGAACTTCCAGAGTCTCACCGACGTCACGCGCTACGTCCCGGGTGTCGCCGTCCATCAGGGCGAAGGCAATCGCGACGAACTCGTCATCCGCGGCGTGGATTCCAGCGCGAATTTTTTCGTCAACGGCTTTCGCGACGACGTGCAATATTACCGCGACCTCTACAACGTCCAGAGCATCGAAATCCTGAAGGGACCCAGCGCGCTGACGTTCGGCCGCGGCGCCGGTGGCGGACTCGTCAATCGTACGCTCAAGGAAGCTGATGGAACCAGAATCTACGAAGCAACTGCCCAGACCGGATCCTACGGCGACCGTCGTATCTCCATTGATGCAGGCCAGGCCGTCAACCAGGATTTTGCTGCCCGACTGAATGCCTTCTATGAAGCCAGCGATACGTTCCGCAATTACGGCAAGCTCGAGCGCTACGGCTTCAATCCAACGGTGGCGTTCACGCCGAACGACAGCACCAGGATCAAGCTCAGCTACGAATACTACCACGACCAGCGCACGGCCGACCGTGGCAACCCCTCACAGGCGGTCAACGCCGTGGCGCCGTCATCAACCAGATTCAATCCGGCTACGCCGTTCGCGCCGAATGGCGACCTGACTGCGTTCTTCGGCAGCCCGGACCTGAATGTCGCACGCGCCGACGTGCAGACGGTGATGGCCTTCATCGAGCACGACTTCGGCGGCGGATTGACCGTGAAGAACGGGACGCTCTTCGCCGACTACAAGAAATTCTACCAGAACGTCTATCCCGGCAACGGGACGCTGGGTGGCGCGGTGAACCCAGCCGACACCGCCTTCAACTACGCGGCCTATAACCACGAGACCGACCGCCAGAACCTGATCAACCAGACCGACTTCGTCTATAAGGCCGCTACCGGTCCGATCCTCCATACAATTGCATTCGGCACGGAGTTCGACCGGCAAACCGGTATTGATGTCCGCAACACTGGAATCTTTCCGAACGGAACCAATACGACGATCGGCAATCCATTCGATCCGACATATTTCGGATCCGTCGCCTTCATCCATCAATACCCCGGCGCCCTTTCACCCGGTGTCACCTCGGCCGACTCGAACAGCAGATATCGCCTGTATACGGAATCAGCCTATGCGCGCGATACGCTCGAAATCACGCGTTGGCTGCAACTGATCGGCGGCGTTCGCTTCGACCGTTTTGACATGTCGGCAACCGACATGAACACGAACAAGGCGCGGGCCCGCGTTGACAACAAGCTGTCCCCACAAGCCGCTGTGATTGTGAAGCCGGTCGACAATCTATCGCTCTACTACGCCTACAGCGTTTCCTATCTGCCGGCGTCGGGCGATCAATTCAGTTCGCTGACGGACGGCACGGTCATTCTTGAGCCGCAGAAATTCGTCAATAACGAAGTCGGCGTGAAGTGGAATATCGTGCCGCGGTTACAGTTTACGGCCGCGATCTATCAACTCAACCGCACCAACCAACCGCTGGCCGACGGAGCGCACCCGGGGTTCTTCTTCCCGTCCGGCGCTACGAAAATCAAAGGCTTTGAAACAGCGCTGAACGGCTACGTCACCAAGGACTGGCAGACTTCGTTCGGATACGCCTATACCGATGCCAGGATCGTCAGCGCCACCTCGGCAACCATTGTTCCGGGAAATCGCGTCCAACTGGTACCGCTCGATCAATTCTCGCTGTGGAACAAATACCAGTTTACCTCGATGTGGGCTGCCGCCCTCGGCGTGATTTACTTCTCCGATTCCTTTGCCAACTCGGATGACACCGTGCGCCTACCCGGTTTTGTTCGTGTCGACAGCGCTATCTACGCCACGATCAACAAGACATGGCGGGCTCAGCTCAATGTCGAGAATATCTTCAACAAAGGCTACTGGGCGTCGGCGGACGGCAACAACAACTTATCACCGGGCCAGCCACGAACATTCAGGCTGTCGGCAACCGCCAGCTTCTGAACGGGTATCGCCTTGCGCCAACTGCATGACAGACGCCGCGATTGTTTGGAACGGGTCAAATCTACGGATTTATTGGCCTTTTTTGTTCGTCGCGCTTCGCGTTATTGCTATAGCTTCCACCCCCAAGAGGTCTTCATGGTTCGCGCGCGTGCAGCAAAGATTTTTCCCGGTTGGCGGCCGTTTTTGACGGTTCTGTTCGCCGTTGGCCTGTTGCGGCCCGCCGATGCGTTCGCGCAGGTCATCGCCCCACCCGCTTCAGACGTGCTGCTCAAGCTGCCGCGCGATCTCTCACCCTGGGGCATGTTCATGGCGGCGGACATTGTCGTCAAAGCGGTGATGGTCGGCCTCGTCTTTGCGTCCGTGCTGACGTGGACAATCTGGTTCGCCAAGGCGATCGAACTCGCACGGGCACGCACGCGCATGCGCTCGGCCATCGAAAAGCTCGCCGCCGCGCGTTCATGGGATGACGTCATCAACACGATCAATGGCCGTGACGGCACCATTGCCAATTTGATCCAGGCCGCCGACAACGAGTTACGCCTGTCCGCCGATGGCCTCTCCGCCAGCGGCGTAAAAGAACGCATTGCCTCGCGGCTCGAACGCATCGAGGCCGCCGCCGGCCGTCAGATGATCCGCGGCACCGGCATCCTTGCCACCATCGGAGCCACCGCGCCGTTCGTCGGACTGTTCGGCACGGTGTGGGGCATCATGAACAGCTTTATCGGCATCTCGAAGCAGCAGACGACCAATCTCGCCGTGGTAGCGCCCGGCATTGCCGAAGCACTGCTCGCGACCGCGCTCGGCTTGGTGGCCGCGATCCCTGCGGTGGTGATGTACAATATGTTTTCCCGCTGGGTCGCCGGCTATCGCGCACTGAATGCCGATGCGTCAGCGGAAATCCTGCGTATCGTCAGCCGCGACCTCGACCGCGGCGCATTCGGGCAGCGTCCCGCGGACCGCCGCCGCTCGATATCAGCCGCGGAGTGACATCGCGATGAGCGTGCGTCTCGATCACGGCGACGAAACCCTCGACGAGATCCACGAGATCAACGTCACCCCATTCATCGACGTGATCCTGGTGCTGCTGATCATCTTCATGATTGCGGCGCCCCTCGCGACGGTGGATATTTCCGTCGACTTGCCGGCGGCCAGTGTCGACCGCACGCCGCGGCCCGACAAACCGCTGTTCCTGACACTGAAGTCAGACTTGAGCGTGTCCGTCGACAACGATCCGGTGAACCGTGCGGCACTCGCAGGTGCGCTTGACCGGGTCACCGCGAACGACAAGCAGCAGCGGGTCTTTCTGCGCGCCGACAAGACGGTGCCCTACGGCGAACTGATGAACCTCATGAACGAATTGCGCAGCGCCGGTTATCTGCACGTGGCGCTGGTTGGTCTGGAAGCGGAGAAACCCCGCTAATGGCCGCAACGCGCGACATCGCGGCTTCTCGACGCTGGCCCGATGCAGCGCGTTGGGCGGCATGTTTTGCGCTGGCTTTGTGCTTTCACGCCGCGGGCGCCATGGCGCTGCTGGCGCGCTGGAACGATGCGTCCGATCTGGTGGCGAACGCGCCGGTGATCATGCTCGAGCTCGCTCCGGAGGCCGTTGCGCCGGATGTCACGCCAAACGAATTGCCGCCCGGTCCGCAGCAGGCTGAAGCCCGGCCCGAGCCCGAATTGCCGAAGCCCGTCGAAAAAATTGAAATCAAGCCCGACGCTTTGAAAGACGCGGAATTGGTGGCGACGCCGCCGAAGCCGGTTGAAAAGCCGAAAGAGAAGAAACCGAAACAAAAGCACGCAAGCCTTGCCAGCGCGCCCAGCACGGCCGAGCAGCGGGCCGACCACGCCGCGGCGCCGGCGCCGGGCGCTGCTTCCCACAATCCCAACGCACTGCCAAACTGGAAGTCCGCGCTGGTCGCGCGGCTCGAGCGGTACAAGCGTTACCCGCCGGAGGCACAATCGCGTGGTGAGGCCGGCATCGCCCGGCTTGCCTTCAGCGTCGACCGCGGCGGCGGCGTGCATAACGCGCGCATCGTGCGCAGTTCGGGTTCAAGCCTGCTTGACCACGAAACATTGACGCTTCCGGACCGGGCAGCACCGCTGCCGCCCCCGCCACCAGACGTCGTTGGCGGACAGATTCCGATCGAAGTACCGATCCGCTACAACGCGCGATAACCGGGTCGTCAGCCGTATTTCGACCGGGCGCCGGGCGCCGCTTTATTCTCGCCTATCACGTGCCCGATCATCACCAGCACGGGGCCGAGCAAATCGGATTGCGCAAGGCGGCCGGGCAATTCAGCGATGGATGCCGAGACGACGGCCTGGTCAGGCCGGGTGGCGCGCGCGATGGCAAGCGCCGGCGTGCGCGGGTCGAGACCTTCAGCCGTTGCTTTCACGACCAAGGCTGCGAGCGTGCGCACCGGCATGTAGATCGCCGTCGTGGTCGCCGGATCGGCAAGGCTTTGCCAGTCGAGATCAGCAGGCAATTGTCCATTGTGAGCATGACCGGTGACGTATTGCAGGCGGCGCGCATGCTTGCGGTCGGTGAGTGGAATGCCAAGTTTTGCGGCAGCACCCTGGGCTGCGGTAATGCCGGGCACCACGTCGTACGCGATGTTGGCGGCCACACAGGCGTCGATTTCTTCGGCAGCACGGCCGAAGATGAGCGGATCACCGCCTTTGAGACGAACCACACGCTTGCCCTGTTTGGCGAGGCTCACCATCAGCGCGTTGATGTCTTCCTGTTTGCACGACGGCCCAAAGCCGGTCTTGCCGACCAGCATTTTTCTGGCTTCGCGGCGGGCAAAATCGAGCACATCGCGCGACACCAGGTCGTCGAACAGGATGACGTCGGCCGATTGCAGCGCGCGCACCGCGCGCAAGGTGAGCAGTTCCGGATCGCCCGGCCCTGCCCCGACCAGCGTCACCGAGCCGTTTTCAACGGCGGTGCCCAGGCCTTTCACCTCGGCGACAAAGCTGTCGAAGTCGCGTTGGCTTGGCTCGCTGTCCGGATTGGCGACCGCATGCGCGGTGAACAGCTGCCAGAACTTGCGGCGTCCCGCGAACGACAGGCCCGACGCCTTCACCGCCGAGCGCCAGCGAGATGCCGCCGTCGCCCAATCCGCAAAGCCCTTCGGTAGCAGAGCCTCAAGCTTGGCACGAATGGCTTGTGCAAACACCGGCGCGGCGCCGTCGGTCGAGATCCCGATCACCAGCGGCGAGCGGTTGACGATGGCGCCGAAGGCAAAATCGCAGAACGCCGGTTTGTCGATCACGTTGACAGGCACGCCAGCCGCACGGGCGGCGGCAGCAAAGGCCGCTGCGCTCTCGTCGTCATCGAAAGCGCCAATGGCAACCGCGGCGCCCGCCAAATCACCAGCCGTCCAGCTGCGGCGGTGGATTGTCACCGCGCCGCGCGGCGGATCCGCCGCGATCTGCAGCAATTCGTCGCTCACCTCGATTGCGTAAACGTCGACACGTGCGCCGGCGGCCGCCAGCAATTCTGCCTTCCAGGCCGCCGCAGCACTGCCGCCCGCCAGCACCGCGCGCTTGCCCTCCAGCGCCAGAAACACCGGCAGCCGCGCCAGCGCGCTCATGCGCGCAGGGCCTGCTTCGGACGGGGTACGTGGCTCAGTCATTGCCATGAACTCTCAGTAAACATCGGCTTGATAGCGGTCGTTTTTCTTCAGATCGGCAACGTAGCGCGCGGCATCTTCCGGACTGCGCTTGCCATGCTCCGCGATCACGTCGATCAGCGCGCGCTCGACGTCTTTTGCCATGCGTAAGGCATCACCGCAAACATATATGTGTGCGCCGTGGCTCAGCCAGTCCCACAGGTCGCGGCCATCATCGCGCATGCGGTGCTGGACGTAGATTTTCTCGTCGCCGTCACGCGACCATGCAAGCGTGAGCCGATTGAGATGGCCCGCCGACCGCATGGCGACCAATTCATCTTTGTAGAAAAAGTCATAGTCGCTGCGCTGATGACCGAAGTAGAGCCAGTTGCGGCCCGGAGCCTTGGTCGCGATACGCTCCTGCAAGAATGCGCGGAACGGCGCAACGCCGGTGCCGGGGCCGATCATGATGATCGGCACATTCGGGTCAGCGGGCAGCGAGAAGTGCTGTGCCTTCTGCACGTAGACCCTGATCTTGTCACCGGGCGAGACACGGCCGGCAAGGAACGTCGATGCGACGCCGAGGCGAGTACGCTTTTCGACTTCGTAGCGTACCGAATCGACCGTCAGCGAGACGCGGCCGGGATTGCATTTGAGCGACGAGGAAATCGAATAGACGCGTGGCTGCAGCACATCGAGTGTCTCGATGAATGCCTCCGGATCGGGCCGGATACCATCGAACTTCTGCAGCGCGGCCAGCACATCGAGGGTCGCCGCATCACCGTCCGGATCCTGTCCGTCGGCCAGCGCCTTGGCCTTTTTCTTCCGGTCTCCGCCCGTGAGATAGGAAATGAACTGGAACAACATGTCCGGCGCGGGCGACAGCGATACGCCGTCCGTGAGGACTTCGCGCAACGTTCGCCCTCCGATCGGAAAATCCGGCGGCGCATCGAGCGCACGAATAACGGCGTCGACGAGGGCCGGGTCGTTGGCGGGGAAAATACCGAAGCTGTCCCCGACCACATAATCGAGCCCGCATTCGGCGAGGTCGAATTCGATATGCCAGGTTTCCTTTTCGGAGCCTGGTTTATTGAGGCGCTGGCGCGAGAGGAACGTTGCGTAAACCGGATTGTCGCGCGAGCGGCCAGGGGTTGACGGCGCAACGACCGGTGCCGTAACGGGCGCCGCAGCGGGCTGCCCCGCATCAAGCTCCGCGTAAATATTCTTGAGCATGCGTGCGGTCTCTTTGCCGCCAGGCACGCAGAGATTCAGGCGCTCTTCCTTTTTCAGAAACAAGGCGTCGGCGTAATCCTTGCAATTGTAGCCGCACTGGCCGCAGTCCTGTTGGGCCATGGCCGCCATCAGGCGACGCGGCAGCGGCTTGCCTTCCGCCAGCTTCATGCGATCGGGCAACGCCATTGCAGGATCGTGCCAGGGCGCGCCGTCGTCGGCTTCGGCGGGTGACGCGAACGCGCCTCCGGCCACCCCGGGCAAGAACTTCGCCGCCTCCTCGCTAGAGAGCGGCGTGATGCCTTCCTGCAATCCGAACACGCCGGCGAACAATCCGTTAAGCCAAGTCCGCTGCTCCGGCGTGAAAGGCGCGGTTTCCGGGATAATGGACGGTATCGGCGGGCGCTGAGTGACGCTCATTCCACAAGCTCCAGAGCGGTCATTGTCTTGAGCGCGTCGAGTTCGTGCCGTCGCGCAAAACTGATGAAAGTTTCATCGCCGGAAGCGCGATGCGCGAGATAGGCCTTGAGGATACGCTCCACCGTGCGTGGCGCGTCTTCTGCGACCACATCGCGGTAAAGCTCCCGCCCGAGAGCTGCATCCGGCCCGAAGCCGCCGCCGATCGATATGTGGTAGCCCTCAACCGGATCAGCGTCGTCGGTCGGCTGAATCTTGCAAGCCAACAGCCCGATTTCGGATACGAAATGCTGCGCGCAGGAGTGATGGCATCCGGTGAGATGGATGTTCACGGGCTTGTCGAGTGTCACACGCGTCTCGCACCAGCGCGCGATTTCCTCTGCATCACGCTTGGTGTCCGAAGCCGCGAATTTGCAGCCGGTATTGCCGGTACAAGCGATCAGCCCCGCGCGAATTGCGTTGGTCTCGGTCGCCAGGCCAAGCGCCTTGATCTTTGCCCGCGCGGATTCAAGTTCTTCAGTTGGGACACCGGATATCAGCAAATTCTGCCAGACCGTGAGCCGGATTTCACCATCGCCGAATTCCTGCGAAATTGCCGCAATGCCGTTCATCTGCGCGACGGTCAGGCGACCAACCGGCACCACAATGCCAATCCAGTGCAGGCCGTCCTGTTTTTGCGCGTGCGCGCCGATATGGGCGGTCCGATCGAAGCCGGGACGCCGCGCGACCGCACCGGGCACTGCGCGATCGAGCTTACGGCCGAGCTTTTCTTCCATAAGACCGAGAAATTTCTCGACACCGAGCTTGTCGAGCACGTATTTAAGCCGCGCCTTGGCGCGATCGGTACGGTCTCCGGTCTCGATAAACACGCGCACGACCGCGTCCGCCACCATGGTCGCATCGCCGGGCTTCACCAGAACACCGGTATCGCCAGCGAAACTTTTATGGCCGGTCAGACCACCGAGGCAGAGTTTGAACCAGACGCCGGACGCCAGCCCGAAGCCGTCATTAACCCGTACCGCCTGGAAACCAATGTCATTGGTGTCTTCGAGCACGGGAATGGTGCCGGCACCGTCGAAGGCGACATTGAATTTTCGCGGCAGGCCGTAAAGCGATCGATCATTGAGAATGTGGAAATGCCATTCGCGTGCATAAGGCCGCGTGTCGATCAGTTCCTGCGGATCGATGCCGGCTGTCGGTGTGCCCGTGACGTTACGGATGTTGTCGGCACCGGAGCCACGTGAACAGAGACCCAGATCTTGGATGGCCTCTATCATGTTGACGGCATCGGTCGCCCGAATTTCACGAATTTGAATGTTTGCGCGCGTGGTGACATGCGAATAGCCGCCACCGTAACGTTCGGCGAGGTCGGCGAGCCCTGCGAACTGGGTGGCCTTCAATATGCCGTTCGGCAATCGCAGCCGGCACATGTAGGAGTTCTGGTTCGGCGCGACGTAGAACAGGCCGAAGTAGCGCCAGCGGAAATTGTCCGGCGGCTTTGGGTATTCGCCTTTCGCAGCATGCGCCTTCAGCCGCTCATAGGTTTCGAACGGGTGCTCGTCGCGCTTGAATTTTTCCGGGTCGGACAGCTTGCCACCCGCGGCAAGCACACGGTCCTGCGCCTTGCGCGCGGCTGCGTCAGGGCCGATCGGCTCGGCCGTCGCCGCCGCGCCAGCAGCAGAGGCCCCGCCAGCCAATCCTTTGGCAGTGCGGGCGATCTGAACGCCGGCAACGAACCCTTCCAGGTATCGCTTCTGTTCGGATTCAAAATCGCCAGTCGTTGTGTCTCCGGCTGATGTCTGTCCGGCTTCCGTCGTCATCAGTTCGGCACTCGCATGATGTGCTGAGTATCAGCAACGACTATGCCAAACTATAACTAGTTGATATTACTATTATTTTATAGTTTTTAGAATGCCGCTGCCTTGAAATTAGCCGGCGGAGGCAAAATTTTGTGCAACGCAAAAGCGCGTCGGGCGGATGCCGTGTTGCTCGACTTCGCCGACGTCGCGCCGGGCGCCGCAACTACGCGTAGTTCGCGGCGAAAGCGTCGCGTGAACGCAACGGCATGCGCGGAATTCGCAGTTGGCATGTCAATTGCTCAGTGCCTCTTGAGTTTGGAAGCACCAAAGGAGAAATCACGTGGCCTATCTCGTTCCTTCGGAATTCGTCGCCAAAATGGTCGACGCGGGTGAATCGAAAATCTTCATGTCGACCCGCGACACCGTGATCCGCGCGTACATGGCCGGCGCCATTCTGGCTTTGGCGGCCTGGTTCGCGATCACCATCAATGTTGCGACCGGCCAGCCGCTCATCGGAGCCCTCCTTTTTCCCGTCGGATTCTGCATGCTGATCCTGTTGGGCTTCGATCTACTCACCGGCGTGTTTGTGTTGACGCCCCTCGCCCTGCTCGACAAGCGCCCGGGCGTCACCATCAAAGGGGTGTTGAGAAACTGGGGCCTGGTTTTTATCGGCAACTTCGCCGGCGCGCTGACCACCGCGTTTCTGATGGCGTTCGTGACAACCTATGGCTTCACGCAGCCTCCCGACAAAGTCGGCACTGTGATCGGAAACATCGGCGAAGCCCGAACACTGGGATACGCTGCACATGGTGCAGTCGGCATGCTGACATTGTTCATGCGCGGTATGTTGTGCAACTGGATGGTATCGACCGGCGTCGTCGGGGCGATGGTATCGACGACCGTCCCCGGAAAGGTCATCGCAATGTGGATGCCCATCCTGGTCTTTTTCTATATGGTGTTCGAACATTCCGTCGTGAACATGTTCCTGTTTCCGGCGGGACTCATGCTCCATGCCCCCTTCTCCATCCTGGACTATTTCATCTGGAATGAAATTCCGACCGTGCTTGGAAACCTCGTCGGCGGCCTGACCTTCACCGGCCTCACCCTCTATGCCACCCACATGAAGACCGCTCCCAAGCGCATGCAGCTCAAGCGCGTTGCTTGAGGAGATTTGCTATCGTGGAGCCTTGACCCACCCGGGTCGAGGCTCCTTTCTTTTTGGTCCAGCGCATGTCAGGCCAGCTTGCGATATCGATCGGTCAATACTCGGACAAGGGCCGAAAGGAAACCAATCAGGATTTTCATGGCGCATTGATTCCGGAAGAGCCGCTGCTCGGCTTGAAGGGCATTGCCATCGTGCTGGCGGACGGAATCAGCACCAGCGATGTCAGCGGAATTGCAAGCGAGTCAGCCGTCAAAAGCTTTCTAACGGACTATTACTGCACATCGGAAACGTGGTCGGTCAAAACGTCGGCGCAGCGCGTGATTGCCGCAACAAACTCCTGGCTGCATTCACAAACCCGCCAGAGCCAATACCTTTATGACCAGGACAGAGGCTATGTGTGCACGCTCAGTGCAATGGTCATCAAATCCACCACGGCACACATTTTTCATATCGGCGATGCGCGCATCTATCGGATCGCAGGCAACAGCCTTGAGCAACTGACCGAAGATCACCGTACCGTCATCTCATCGACGCAAAGCTATCTGGGCCGGGCTTTGGGGGTTAACCCGCAAATCGAGATTGACTATCGAGCGCTCACGGTTGGGAAAGGCGACGTTTTTCTGCTGGCGACCGACGGTGTCTATGAACACGTCAGCGGGCGCTTTATCGCCGAAACGATCAATCGCAGCGCAGGCGACCTGGACCGCGCCGCCAAAACCATCGTCGAAGAGGCGCACCAGCAGGGCAGCCCCGACAACCTGACGGCTCAGATAATCCGGATCGACGATTTGCCCGATGGCGAAGGCAACGAGATCGTCAAGCATGCACTGGAATTGCCGTGCCCGCCGTTGCTTGAAGCCAGAATGGTATTGGATGGATACCAGATCGTTCGGGAGATCCACGACAGCAGCCGAAGTCACATCTACCTCGCGGTCGACCCCGCAGACGGGGAACGGGTCGCCATCAAGACGCCTTCGATCGATTTGCGCGCCGATCCTGCCTACCTGCAGCGATTCATGATGGAAGAATGGGTCGCCCGCCGCATCAACAGCGCTCACGTCCTAAAGCCGCGCGCCCAATCGCGAACGCGAAACTACCTTTATGTCGTGACAGAGTTTGTCGACGGGCAGACTCTGACGCAGTGGATGATCGACAACCCGAAACCAGGCCTGGAAGCCGTCCGCGGGATCATCGAGCAAATTGCCGGAGGCCTACAAGCCTTTCACCGGATGGAGATGCTGCATCAGGACCTTCGTCCGGAGAACATCATGATCGATGGAACGGGCACCGCGAAGATCATTGATTTCGGCGCGACGAGAATTGCGGGTATTGCCGAAGACTCACCGTCCGGCTTTGACAGCGAAATCCTCGGGACGGTGCAATACACCGCGCCGGAATATTTTCTCGGCGAAGGCGGGTCCGCGCGGTCCGACATATTTTCTCTAGGAGTTATTGCGTATCAGATGCTGACCGGTCGGCTTCCATACGGTGCGCAAGTCCCGAAAATCAGATCAAAATCGCAGCAGAAAAAGCTGCGGTACAGGTCTCTGCTTGATGACAATCGCGAGATCCCGGCCTGGATTGACGGCGCACTCAAGAAAGCGGTGCATCCGGACCCGCACCAGCGCTACGAGGAATTATCCGAGTTTCTTTTCGATCTTCGCCATCCCAACAAGAACTTCGTCAAGACGTCGGCTCTCCCGCTTATCGAACGCGACCCGCTTCTGTTCTGGAAAGTTCTCTCGGCGGTGCTCTTCTTTTTCGTCTTGGGCTTGCTGGCCTTGTTACTAATACAGGCTGGCAAACACTAACCAACCCGGCAAGGGCCTCAGCCCTCACTTCGGTGCTTTGGCGCCAACATTGGCGTGAAAATCGGCACCATTGCCCGTCTTGGCGACAAAGCCGGCGCGGATGGTGAAATCGCCGAAGCGTTCGCCCTTCTGCCGGCCGGACGCATAGGCCGCAAACACCGGATCAAGCGCCGCGACGATACCGTTGTGATCGAGATCCTCGGCGTAAAGTTTGGACAGCCGTGAGCCGTCGTAGGCCGCGCCGAGGTAAAGATTGTAGCGGCCCGGTCCTTTGCCAACCAAACCGATCTCGGAGAGATAAGGCCGCGCGCAGCCGTTCGGGCATCCGGTCATGCGGATGACAATGTCATCGGCCGACAGCCCATGCGCGGCCAGCTTGTCGTCGAGCGCGGTTATCAGCTCGGGCAAATAGCGTTCGCTTTCAGCCAACGCGAGGCCGCAGGTCGGCAGCGCGACGCAGGCCATCGAGTTACGGCGCAATCCCGACCATGGGGCGAGCAACCCCGCTTCTCGCGCAATGCGCTCGATCTCGGCCTGTTGCTCTGTCGGCACATTGGCAATGATCAGATTCTGATTGGGCGTGATGCGGAAATCGCCCTGATGGACATGTGCAATCTCACGCAGCGCGGTTTGCTGCGCCGCGCCCGGGATATCTTGCACGCGTCCATTCTGTACGAACAGCGTCAGATGACCGCGGCCATCGTCACCCTGCGACCAGCCATATTGGTCGCCGGTCGACGTAAACGTGTATGGCCTCGCGGGCGAAAGCTTCAAGCCGGCACGGCGCTCGACCTCAGCGCGGAAGACATCGAGACCGCGATCCTCGATCGTGTACTTGAGGCGCGCGTGCTTGCGGTTCTTGCGATCGCCCCAGTCGCGCTGCACGGTGACGACGGCTTCAGCAATCTTCACCGCGTCGGCGGTCGTGCAGAAGCCCATGACGTCGGCCGTACGCGGATAAGTGTCCGGCTCGCCATGCGTCATGCCCATGCCGCCGCCAACCGTCACGTTCCAGCCGGCGATCGTGCCGGCATCGTCGAGAATGGCGATGTAGCCGAGATCGTGGGCAAATATGTCGACATCATTCGACGGCGGCACCGCCACCACGACCTTGAACTTCCGCGGCATATAGGTCTTGCCATAAATCGGCTCGACCACTTCCTCTTCGCCGCCCGCAATGCGCTCACCGTCCAGCCAGATTTCGCGATAGGCCGGCGTGCGCGGCAACAGATGATCCGAAATCGCACGCGTGAGCGCGATTGCCGCAGCGTGCGCGTGCGATTGGTGCGGATTGGGATTGCACATCACGTTGCGATTGACGTCGCCGCAGGCGGCAATGGAGTTGAGCAGCGCCGCGTCAATCTGCTTCAGTGTGGCCTTCAGGTTCGATTTGATGATGCCATGCAGTTGCACAGTCTGCCGCGTGGTCATGCGCATGGTGCCGTTGGCATAATCGCGCGCCACCTTGTCGAGGATGAGCCATTGCTGCGGGGCCAGCACCCCGCCCGGGATACGCACACGGATCATGAAGGCGAAGGCCTTCTCCATCTTCTTGCGTGTGCGCTCGGGCCGGAGGTCACGGTCATCCTGCAGATACATGCCGTGGAACTTCACCAGCTGCTGATCGTCCTCGACTATGGCGCCGGTGATTTCCTCGCGCAGGCCGTCGGCCAGCGTGCCGCGCAAATAGTCGCTCGCTTCCTTGATGCGCTCATTGCGCGAACGTTCGTCGGTCATAGGCAATCCAATGGAGGCAGGATCAATAAGTGTCCTGCAGATAGCGCTTTTCGCGCTCAAGTGTCGCCACCGCCTGTTCGGCGGCCTCGGGCGACAATGATTTCACATCACCATAGGCGCGCACCAGTGCCGCGCGCACGTCCTTGGCCATCGCCTTGGCATCGCCGCAAACATAGAAATACGCGCCTTTGTCGAGCCACTCGACCAGCTCGGCACGGCGATCCCAGATCTTGTGCTGGACGTAGACCTTCTCCGGCGTGTCGCGCGAGAACGCAACATCCATCCGCGTGAGCGCGCCTCCGCTTAGCGCCTCCTGCCAGTCGAGCTGGTAGAGGAAATCATGCGTGAACGTACGGTCGCCGAAGAACAGCCAGCTTTTGCCGGTCGCTTCGGTGGCGCGGCGTTCCTGCACGAAAGCGCGGAATGGCGCGACACCGGTGCCAGGACCGACCATGATGATGTCCTTGTCAGGCGCCGGCAGGCTGAAATGCCGGTTCGGCTTCACCTTTACCCGCACGCGGCCACCACGCTTGAGACGTTCGGCCACATAGTTCGATGCAACACCCTTGCGGGCGCGGCCATGACTGTCATACCGCACGGCCGAAATCAGCAGATGCGCCTCATCGCCTACCTCACGGCGGGACGATGCGATCGAATACGCACGTGGCGCCAGCGGCCGCGTCAGCGCGCGCAGCGTCTCGGCGTCGAGCGCGATTGGGAAGGTTGCGATCAGATCGATGAGCTGGCGGCCTGCAATCCATTCTTTGACCTGCCCGTCGGCGATCAACGCCTTGACGTATTGGTGACCGGTCTTCTCGGCATAGGTTTCAACGGTTTTGGCCGACAGCGTCGTCACGTCGCGCGACTTGATGAGTTCGCTGCGCAGCTTGTCGTCACCCGCAAGACCGGCGGCCTTCAGCAGGTCGTCCACATAGGCCGGGTCATTTTCGGCATAGAGGTCGAGTGAATCGCCCGGTTCGTAAGCGGGGGCGCCGCCCTCGAATGCCAGGGCGAGGTGGACGGTCTCCTTGTCGGAGCGCGATGAATTGAGATCGACATGTTCAATGATCTCGGCCTCGACAATATCGGTGCTTGGCGCGGACGCCGGCTTGGCGCCGAAATCGACTTCGATCACCCGGCCGCCGGCGTTCGGCGGCGTGAGCACTTTCACGGCGTCACCGATCCAGCGCGCGGCAGGCTCAGCGAAGTCGAGGTCGCAATCGACGCGATCAACAACGCGCTTGCCGCCGAGCGCAGCAAGCCGCTCGTCGATCTTCTTGCCGATCGCGCAGAACTCGACATAGGCAGTATCGCCCAGCGCCAGCACGCCGAACTCGACACCGTCGAGACGCGGCGCGCCCTCGCCCATCAACTCGTTATAGGCGCGTATCGCGCGCGCAGGCGGTTCACCCTCGCCCCAGGTGGCGGCGATCACGACCAGCCGCTTGGCAGACGTCAGCGCCGACAATTCAAGATCAGCCATGTCGATGATGGTTGGCTTGAGGCCATTCTTGCGCGCCGCCTTGGCGATGTCGCCGGCAAGCTTTTCCGAATTTCCCGACTCGCTCGCGTAGACGATCGTCAACGACTCGGCCGCCCGTGCCGGCGCCAGCGGCTGCGGTGCCAGCAGGCCGCCGGACGCATCAACACCGGCGAGGAACCCGGCCAGCCACGCGCGCTGGATCGGACTCGCGGTGCCGACCACGCTGTTGAGGAGATCGATCTCCTCTTCGGCAAACGGCGCGGTTTTCGGAATGGGCGACATTACTTTACTTTCTTGTTTCTCGACGGCGCGACTGCAACTGGTTGACGATGGCGAGGATGCTGCCGATTACCCGTGCACGCCGGGCACCACGCCGATGGCAATCAGCACCACCAGCGCGGTCGCAAGCGCGAATGCCCAGGCTTCCAGGCGCGAGACGCCTTTGGGCTTGTGCGGGAAATCGGTCATCGGAGCGCTCCGTGCCATCTCAGGAACGCTTAAGTAGGAGATTATTCTGCAAAACGGCAATAAGTGCCGGAAAATAAGAAGAAATCTGCTTCTGGAGCCCCTCCAGCGCGTAACAATTTCCTTCCGCCGGCCCCTTGTGGAGAACACCGGTATTGCTCGAATCCCACGTTTACGTATGCAAAACACGGAACGTGTCGCTCACTCTGGAACGCTACCGCCGCTCATGGTCACATACCGACGCAGGCTGCATTCGTTGCTGACCCCTGCCGAGCATCGTCTGTTCGCACGCCTCGATTCCCCGCAGAAGATTCAGGATTACCTCGACCGGCTGCCCGTCAATTTCAGCCTGAATGGCGATACCGCGATGTCGCCGCGCAGCGTAATCAAAGCGCGCATGGCGCATTGTGCCGAGGGCGCGATCTTCGCCGCCGCCGCGCTCGCCTATCACGGCAGGCCGCCGCTTCTGATGGATATCCGCGCGTTGCCAGCCGACCAGGATCACATCATTACGCTGTTTCGGGAGCGCGGCCTGTGGGGCGCTATCAGCAAGACCAACCATGCCATTCTGCGCTGGCGCGATCCGATCTATGCGAGCGCGCGCGAACTGGCGATGACTTACGCCCACGAGTACTGCTTGCCGGGGGGCAAGAAATCCATGCTGTCGTTTTCCAGACCCTACTCCCTCGCGCGCTTTGCGCCCAGAAGTTGGGTCATCCCGCCCCACGATCTCGACTGGCTGCTGGTCGACCTCGATACATCGCGCCATGTGCCGATTGCGCCAAAGCATGCACTGCGCAAACGCCGGCGCTCCTCGCGGGTCGAATTGCTGTCGCAGGACGTGGTGGAATGGCCGGATCCGCGCAAACCAAAAGGCAAGCGTAAAAAGAAAACGGCGCGGTCCTGACAATTTACCGCACGGCGCGCACCCGCTAGTGTAGCGCGCGCGAAAACAGTAGAGGGAATTGCGTGGCGCCACTCACATTCCGAAGACAATTGAAGATCGAATGGGGCCACTGCGACCCCGCCGGCATCGTGTTCAATCCGCGGTTTTTCGAATTCTTTGATGCCAATTCCTGGCTGCTATTTGAAACGGCACTCGGGCTTAAACAGCAGTACCTTGCATCGACGTACGGCATCGTCGGTATCGCGCTTGTCGATGCGCGCGCAAACTTTCTCAAGCCGGCAAAATTTGGCGATACGATCGAGATCGCTTCGCAGGTCAGTGAATTCCGGCGGTCGAGCTTCGATGTTGAGCACCGTATTTCGATTGGCGGAGAATTGGCCGTCGAAGGCGGCGAAACGCGGGTCTGGGCAGCCCGCAGCGCCGACGACCCGGACAGGATTTCGGCAGCAACTATTCCAAAGGATGTAATCGCCAGATTTAGCGTGAGCTGACCGCCAGCCGCGCTAAGCGATCTTCACATACTCGAAGTCGCCCGGCTTATTGTCGATGCCGACTTTCGGCGGTGCGATCCAGCTGGCGAATTTCCCGGGCTCGGTTTGAGGCTTCATCAGACTTTCGATGAAATCCTTGTCCGCTGCCGACGGCAGAAAATCGGTCCGCTGATGTGTCCATTCGGCGGGTGACAGAATATTTCCATCGACATCGGCATTCGTGCGCGAGAATTCGCCGATATGGCGGTGGAACGCCACATGCGGGAGCTTGATCTGGAAAGGAATTCCTATCTGTTCAATCACCTTGTTCCAGCGGGCGACCCCGTTGTTGCAATCGGCCACGTAGTCGTCGCGCAGACGCATGTTGAGTGCCGATAGTGCCGGAGAATCCTCGTTCTCGATTTTACCGTCGACCAGGCGCAGCACAGGATAGGTCTTGCTCTCCAGCTGATGGTCGTCGTCGAGCCGGTGCTCACGATATCGGCCCTTCAGGCCTGCATGAAATGCATTGGCCGCATTCGTCGAAATCTCGTTGCCGAACAGGTCAAGCGTCAACGAAAAGTGCAGGTTCGCTTTTTTCTGGATGGTCGGCAGATCAATGACGCCCAGCTTGCGCACTTTCTCGATCTCATGGGGGTCGCTGATCCCCGCCTCCTTCATTGCCTCGCATGTACGCTGGATGATGCGAGTGACGCCCGTTTCACCCACGAACATGTGGTGAGCCTCTTCCGTCAGCATGAACCGACAGGTGCGCGACAGCGGATCGAAGCCCGATTGTGCCAGGGCCTCGAGCTGCATCTTGCCGTCGCGGTCCGTAAAGAATGTGAACATGAAAAACGACAGCCAATCGGGCGTCTTTTCATTGAAGGCGCCAAGCATGCGCGGCGTATCAGGGTCGCCGGAGCGACGCTGCAGCAGGGCTTCCGCCTCCTCGCGGCCGTCAGTGCCGAAATATTTCTGCAAGAGATAGACCATCGCCCAGAGGTGTCGTCCCTCCTCGACATTCACCTGGAAGAGATTCCGCATGTCATAAAGCGAAGGGGCGGTCTTGCCGAGATAGCGCTGCTGCTCGACCGAGGCCGGCTCGGTATCACCCTGAATCACGATCAGCCGACGCAACATGGCGCGGTATTCACCCGGCACCTCCTGCCAGACATCTTCGCCCTTATGTGTTCCAAATGGAATCTTGCGGTCGTCCTGCTGCGGAGCCAGCAGCACGCCCCAACGGTACTCCGGCATACGGACGTAGTCGAACTTGGCCCATCCTTTGGGGTCGACGCTCACCGCTGTCCGCAGGTAGACAAGCGACTCCTGGAAGCCCTCCGGCCCCATGTCTTTCCACCAATTGATGTAGCCGGGATGCCATTTCTCCAGTGCGCGCTTGACGCGCACATCGCTGCCGAGGCTGACATTGTTAGGGATCAGCCCATTGTAGTCGACCTGTTGGATATTCATGGCTACACCCTTTCCTTGTCGAACGTCGCCTTCACGCCGGTGCCGTAAAGTTTAAGCGCACCGTGTTCACCGACAGAGTTCGGTCGCTGGAAGATCCAGTTTTGCCAGGCCGTCAGGCGGCCAAAGATCTTCGTTTCCATGGTTTCGGGACCGGCGAAGCGCAGATTGGCTTCCATGCCGGTCAAAGAATCCGGCGAATGGCTCGCGCGTTCTTCGATCATCACGCGTAACTCGTCGTCCCAGTCGAAGTCCTCATAGGCAAAGGTGACGAGGCCGATCTCAGCAGCTTCTTCACCCTCGATGGCAACGCCAATCTTTGCTTGCGCACTTTCCAGCACCTTCGGCTCGCCGAGGAAGCGGCTTTGCAGCCGTGTAAGGCCGTTTCCCATCGGGTAGAACCCGAAATTGGCGGCACCCAATGTGATCGTGGCGGGCGGGCGGTTGTCGCCTTCACGGGTGCCGATCAGCATGAACGACCGGTCGGCGGCAAAGGCGAGTTCCGCGAGCGTTCCGGCAAAGCACGAGCCAGGCTCAATGACAGCAAAGAACGTCTTGGCGGTGACGTCGATACGCTTGAACACACGCTTGAGGTAGTGCCGGATTTCGCGCATCAGCCAGTCACCGTTGGCCTTGGCAAGAAAATCATCGTGCGCGAGCACCGCCGGCCCGCTGCCGTCGGTGCGCAGCAGCACCACATTGATGGTCGGCTCGTTGACGCGCAAATGCAGCACGGCGTCTTCCAATTCACGCGCGACCGTGAGGGGCCAGAACTTGTCGCCCAGCGCATGCGCCGCCTCGACCGAATTGGGGACCGGTTGCGTCGGCCCACGCACCGTCATTGTTGCGACAGAGCGCTCGCGATCGACCTCGATATCCACACAGGAGTACGAAATCCTCCCATCTGCGTTCTTGCATTGTAACGGTGTGAGCTTGATGCCGCCCGATGCCGGCCGGTCCGAACGCTTGGCCAGGTCGTGCGCGCGCGCAGCCACTGCGTCCTTCCATTTCGAAGGCGGCACGACTTCATCGACCAAACGCCACTCGACTGCCTTGGCGCCACGCAAACCTTCTTCGGTTGAACAGAAAAAATCGGCGCGGTCACGACGCACCTTGCGCTTGTCGGTGACGCGGGTCAGGCCGCCCGTGCCGGGCAGTACCGCAAGCAGCGGTGTTTCCGGCAGCGACACGGTCGAGCGCCGGTCGTCGACCAGCACGATGTGGTCTGTCGCCAGCGCCAGCTCATAGCCGCCGCCGGCGCAGCTGCCGTTCACCGCGCACATATAGATCTGCTTGGAATTTTCGGTGGCGTCTTCGATCGCCAACCGTGTTTCGTTGGTGAACTTGCAGAAATTCACCTTGTGACCGTGCGTTGCCTTGCCGAGCATGCGGATATTTGCGCCGGCGCAGAACACGTTGTCCTTGCCCGATTTGATGACAACGCAATGCACCTCCGGACATTCGAACCGCAACCGCTGGATCGCGTCATTGAGTTCGATATCGACGGCGAGATCGTATGAATTGAGTTTGAGTTCGTAGCTGTCCGACAATCCGCCGGCGGGATCGACATCCATGATCAGGTAGGCGATGTCGCCGTCGCGCTCGATGCGCCAGTGGCGGTAACGCGAAGGCTCGGTCTGAAAATCGATGGTTTGCATGGCCAAAACGGACGCCGGGACGATGCCGCCCGCCACTCATCTCTCTCTATGCATTATTTTGCATATCACTAACATCGTTGCGGCATTGCGACAACCGGATCTTAGCGTGTCCGAGCGCGCACCTGATGTTGCTTAGCATTATAATGCATGTTAGCGAAGTGGCCATGAAAAGCGCCCGCCCGACGCCAATTGCCGGCCGCGAGACCGACGCCTACTTGCGCCGGCTTGGCGAACGCGTCCGCGTGCTGCGCAATCAACGCGGCATGACCCGAAAAGCGCTCGCCCAGCACGCCAAGGTGTCAGAACGTTATCTGGCGCAGCTCGAAGCGGGTCTCGGCAACGGCTCGATCATCCTGTTGCGGCGGATTGCGCGGGCCATCGGCCTGCCGGTCACGCAACTCGTGCAGGAAGGTGCGGAGCCAGCGCTCGACATGGTCTTGTTGTCGCAATTCCTTGAGCGCCTGCCGCCATCAGAGCTCGCAGAAGCGCGCACTATGCTTCTGAAGCGATTCAGTACGCCGTCCGAAGATACGCGCCGCAAACGCATTGCACTCATTGGCTTACGCGGTGGTGGCAAATCCACCTTGGGCAAGCTGCTGGCCGAACGGCTCGACGTCCCATTTATCGAGCTCGACCGCGAAATTGAAAAGCGCAGTGGCACCACGTTGAGCGCGATTTTCGATATGTTCGGCCAGGAAACATTCCGCCGCGCCGAACGTGAAGCGCTCGACGAGGTCCTGCGCGGGCACTCGAGCTTTGTGATCGCGACCAGTGGAAGCATCGTTACAGAGCCGGGCACGCTTGAATTGCTGCTTGCCTCCTGCTTCACAGTGTGGGTTCGCGCCGAACCCGCCGAGCACATGAACCGTGTGATGGCGCAAGGCGACATGCGCCCCATGGCCAAGAGCGGCCGCGCCATGGACGACCTGGTCTCGATCTTGCGCAGCCGCGAGCCCCTTTATGCCAAGGCGGAAGCCGCCCTTTCCACCAGCGGGAAGACCCCCGAGCAGGCACTGGCGGAACTGTTGCGTCTCGTCGAAGTTCCCGCTACTCGCATGAGCCGCAAATTGGCATGAGATCCGTAGAAAGAAGCCGGTTCTGGCCGGGACGACAAGGACGAGACGTATGAGCGAAACGATCAAGACCGATGTTCTGATTATCGGGGCGGGGCCAGTCGGCTTGTTCGCCGTATTCGAGCTTGGCCTGCTCGATATCAAGGCTCACCTCGTCGATATCCTCGACAAGGTCGGCGGTCAGTGCGCGGAGCTTTATCCCGAGAAGCCGATCTACGATATTCCCGGCATCCCGCTCATCACCGGCCACGGCCTGACTGACGCGCTGATGCAGCAGATCAAACCCTTTCATCCGACTTTCCATCTCAATGAAATGGTGACGGCGCTCGAGAAGATCGGCGAGCCAGGCTTCCGGTTGCGGACCGACGCCGGCAAGACATTCGAAGCGAAATGCGTCGTGATCGCAGCCGGTGGCGGCTCTTTCCAGCCCAAGCGGCCGCCAATTCAGGGTATCGAGCCATACGAAGAAAAGTCCGTTTTCTACGCGGTCCGCAAAATGGACGCCTTCCGCGGCAAGCGGCTCCTGGTCGTCGGCGGCGGCGACAGCGCGCTCGACTGGACGCTCAACTTGCAGCCCATCGCCAAGCGCCTGACGCTTGTGCACCGGCGCGACGAATTCCGCGGCGCCCCCGACAGCGTGAACAAGATGCGCGCGCTCGTGGCGGCCGGTGGCATGGACCTGAAGATCGGCCAGGTGACGGCGCTGGAAGGGAATGACGGCCAGCTCGCTGCCTGCTCGATCAAGGGCAATGACGGCGCCCTTGCGCGCATTGAAGTCGATGCCATGCTGCCGTTCTTCGGTCTCACCATGAAGCTCGGCCCGGTCGCGGACTGGGGCATCAAGATGGATGACGAGCTCATTCCGGTCGATACCGCTGGGTTCGAGACCAATATTCCCGGGCTTTTTGCGGTCGGCGATATCAACACCTACCCCGGCAAGCTCAAGCTCATTTTGTCGGGCTTCCACGAGGCGGCATTGATGGCGCAGAAAGCGCACCGCTACGTCTATCCGGAGAAAAAACTGGTGTTCCAGTACACGACGTCATCAACCAGCCTGCAGAAGAAACTCGGCGTCGCTTAATCCACCGCATGCCCAAAATCACCTACATCGAACATGACGGCACGCGTCACACCGTCGAAGCCGAGCTCGGCTCGACCGTGATGGAAACCGCGTTGCGCAACGATGTCGCCAGCATCGTGGCGGAATGCGGCGGCGGCTGCACCTGTGCAACCTGTCTTGTGCATGTCGATGATGCCTGGAGCGCCATTGTTGGGCCGCCCTCGAGCGAAGAAGAAGAAATGCTCGACTCGGCGTTTGAGGTGAAACCGACCTCCCGGCTGTCCTGCCAGATCAAGGTCACGGACGCTCTTGATGGCCTGATCGTTTATACGCCGGCCTACCAGGGCCGCTGAACCGGCGCGTTCCAGCCAAGAGCGCCGTCGCTTCCGCCCAAGCATTTCGCGCCGCATTGATCAAAAACTCGCGCTCATATGTCGAGCGTGAGGCGCCCATGGGCGAGTTCGCCGGTCACAGACAACTCATCAATCTTTTTCTGATCCTCGCCGGTATGTCATCAATACTGGCTTTGCTTACGGGGCTCGTCATTGGAGTCGTGTTGAGCCACGCCTCGCCTTGACACAAGGCCTAGGCCAGAGCCCGCATGCTGTCGTCGAACAACTCATCGACAGAAAATTTTCGCGGGATCAATTTCTGCCGTACACTATAGTCGATAATAATTTCGAGCGACCGGCGATTGGCCTCGATTCCGAATCGCCAGGGATCGAGCAAGCCATTGTCGGCCGGCGGCGGCACCGCCCGCCGGCTGTCGCGCAGCATGCGGTAAATTTCCTGCACGATATCGGGGCGCGATTTTGCAATCGTGTCGCGAACCACCATCATATGGTTGATCGGCACCCCGCCGTGTTTCTGCGCCCATTGGCGGGCAACCGCATCGGATTCCGTAATGAGCGGCTTGAGCCGCGCGTCGGGCAACTTGTCGCCGACAATGGCGGCATCAAGCTCGCCGTCGAGCAGCATCTGCGTCAGGTTTTTGCCCTCGGGCGCGCGCACGACAAAATCAGGATCCTTGTATTCGGCCAGATGAGGATCTTCGAACGTCACCCAATGCACCTTCGCAGTATCGACGCCGTAATCGTCGGCAAGGAAACCGCGCACCCAGGCGCCGGTGGTTTGCGTATAGGCGCGCACGCCGACCCGCTTGCCCGTCAGGTCGGATGCCTTTAACGGTCCGCGCTCCGGATTGTAGGCGATCGTGTGGTGCTGGCCGCGTCCCAATACGGTGGCCGGAATCAGCGCGTACGGCTTGCCGTAAACCTTCGCTTGCAAAAAGGTAACGATTGCGAGCTCGGCGACGTCGAACTTGGCTTCGCGCACCAGCGGCTTGAATGCCGTATTCGACACTTTCACGTCGGCGAAATCGAACGCGATGAGATCGGATTTCACAGCGCCGTCCTTGAGCGCCATCGCGTTCGGATAGCTTCCGAGCAACGTGGAGAGTTTCATTTTTTCCGAAGCCATCGGCCGTCTCCTCAATCCGCCAGTGCCGGATAGAGCGCTTGCGCGGTTTTGGCAAAGATCCATTCCTGATCGGCCTTCGTCAAACTGGCCACGGATTCGCGTGCAACCGCCAAAAGCTCCGACAGCGCGCCTTCGCTGGACGGATAGTTCGATCCCCAAGCCAGCCGCGAGGCGCCGAACGTGGCCACCAGACGCGGAAAAAACGTTTCGGGCGCCGCCTTGCCCCGGCGGGATTCGGCGAACATGCGTGGCGTAAGCTTGATGTAAATGTTCGGGTGGCGCGCCAGATCAAACAGACCAGCTGCGGCAGTGTAGGGCGGGCCATCTTGCAGCACCGGCCGCGCACCGTGATCAAGGATGATCCGGACACTCGGGAAACGTTCTGCCATGGCGCTCGCTTGTGGAATTGCCTTGGCCGACATCTGAAGGCAAATCGAAAGACCAAGTTCGCCGGCGCAATCCCATGCCGGATAGGATTTCGGATCGTCGAGCCAGTTGGCCTGCTCTGACATTGTACTGCCGAAGGTGAACAGCCTCAGGCCAGTAAGCCCCTTGCCATGCCAGTGGTGCATGCGTTCGGGCGCATCCGCAGCCAGCACATCGACTGAGAACACCCCCGTGAAGCGCTCGGGAAAGGCCGCGACCGCATCGGCCACATAAGAATTGTCGTGCCCATAGCAGGTGGAAGCCTGAACGATTGCGGCCTTTTGGACGCCGGCTTCGTCCATGGCGGCAACCAACCGCTCCAGTGTGACCGGCCGGGTACGCGACCAATCGGACTGATGGCCGCCGAGCGGCGCCAATGGGTAGCGCGTGGCATCGCTGGCAATAATGTGTGGGTGGATATCGATTGTGGTCATGGGTCCGGGCCGTCTTCCGTAGAGCAACCGCCCCTCAGCGTAAAGCCGCATTTCACTTCGGCCAGGAATGCGCCACGCGCAGCCGAGGCATATTGTCAGCCCTGCATTGGCTTCCTAGTGTCCGCACCAGGAAAGTCAGGACCAAATATGCTGCATCCCGTAAGGCGCATCGCGCGCCGCTTGCTGCGAATTACCCCACCTGCCGTTTGCGGAATGGCGATCGTGCTGATGCTAGCACTCGCGCCGGCACGGGCCGACACCTACCCGTCGCGACCCGTGCGCGTCATCGTCCCCTACGGCCCCGGCGGTATCGCCGACGTGACCATGCGAATGGTGGCGCAGAATTTGAGTCAGCATTTCGGTCAGCAATTCTTCATCGAAAACCGTCCGGGCGCCGGCGGTATCGTTGGCATGCAGTCAGCCAAGGACGCGCCGACCGACGGCTACACGCTTGTCATGCTGGGCGGTGGCCTGACCATCGCCAAAGCCCTGTTCAAGTCCCTGCCCTACAATATCGAGACCGATTTTACGCCGGTGTCGACCACTGCGTCTTATGGTCTTGTGATCACGACCAAGACTGGCTCGCCTTACAAGACAATCACGGACGTAATAACCGCCGCCAAGGCCCACCCCGGCACGCTGAACTTTGGAACCATCAACGCCGGCAGCGCACAGAACCTGTCCGCCGAGCTGTTCCGGACGATGTCCGGCCTCGACGTCACGATCGTGCCCTACAAAACAACCCCGGATCTCGCCAACGCTGTTTTGCGCGGCGACGTCGACGTCGCGTTCGAATATTACGTCGGCTTCCAGTCGCCGATCATCAACGACCAGATGACGGCGCTGGCGACCACCGGGCGCGAGCGCGCTACCAACTTGCCGAACGTCCCTACTGTGATCGAAAGCGGCGTCGCCGGCTACGAGGTGACAAGCTGGAATGGCCTTGCCGTTCCGGCGGGCACGCCTGCTGATATCGTGTCCTTGCTTAACCGCGCCGTGGACAGCGCGCTGAAGTCGCCCGAGGTCCAGAAATTCTCAAGCGAAGCCGGCATGGATGCGCGCAGCATGTCGTCCGACGATTTGCGCAATCGCATCAAGAACGACGTCGCCAAATGGTCCCAGGTCATCGAAAAAGCCGGGATCAAGAAGCGATAGACAAGTCACGCCAAAGGAGATCCGGATGAATTTCGAGGACCCCTGGGCCTGGATGCAACCATATGACGCGCGCCGTTTTGGCGAGGTCATACTCGACAAGGCCGAACAGGAGCGCTGGTGCCGCGCAGTCTTGCTCGGCGGTTTGCCGTTCATGTGGCGCAAGGCAGAGGCCGCCCGCAATCTCATCTATGACCGGCTTGAGCTGCGCGCTGGCGACAAGGTCCTGATCATCGGTGAGTGCATCGAACCGTGCGGGTTTGTCGATGACATCAAGGCCCGTATCGGCCCGAAGGGAGAGATCAAGGTCTTCGACATTACCGATGAGGCCCGCGACAACTACATCGCGAAAAAGCGCGGCCGTGGCGGCCAGCTTGCAACCTGGCAATGGACCTACACGCGAGACATCGCAGACCGGACGTTCGATTGCGCGGTGTGCCTGCAAGGCGTGCAGCATACCGATGACTGGCGCGAAACGGGCGCGGAAATGCTGCGCGTCATGAAAGGCGGGCGCAATCTTGTGCTGGCAGAGATCGCCTACAGTCCCGAGACCCGGATGAAGATCGAACTGGACATGCACATCGAATATGTCTTCAGCAAGCTCCTGTCGCGTGTCGGCTGGAAGCTGGACGAGTTCCCCTACTACAGCCCGAAAGACCTGGAGGTTGCTTTTAAGGGTTTGCTTGAAGGCACCGGCAGCTTTGTCTGGAAAGGCATCGAAATCTTCTGGGGCCGGAAACCGGCATAGCCGAACGGTTATTGGCCGAAGCCGAACAGACGATTGGGTGTCTCCCAGAACAGCCTGCGCCGATCGTCGGCATCCGGAAACAACCGCCCCGCCAGCTGCACCAGCGGCCCGTAGTCCTGCCGTTCCGATGCACGCAGAAATGGCCAGTCCGACGCCCACATGCAGCGGTCGAGGGTGAATGCAGCGACGATCGCGCGGACATAAGGCCAGCAATCTTCAAACGGGTAAGGCGTTCTGGCAAATTTCAAGTAGCCGGAAATCTTCACATTTACCCGGCCCGTCTTGGCCAATCGCAGGATTGCGGCAAAGGCCGGCTGATCAAGACCAGCCCCCGGCGTCGGCCGGCCAGTGTGGTCGATCAGGACTTTCACCGGAATCCTCTCGATCCAGGGCGCGAACATCAAAAACTGATCGTTCTCGACCTGGAGATTCAAAAACATATCCAGATCGGCCAGCCGCTTGATGAGGCCATCGGCGCGCCGATAGTAATCATTGCCGTGAAAAGTCGGATTGACGGCGACGCCAATAACGCCACGCGATTGCAGCTCCTTCAGCGCCGGGGCCTCGACGTCCAGATCAACGATGGCGATGCCCTTGAAACGGCCCTCACCTTTCGCAATTGCATCGAGCATGCATGAATTATCGCTTCCATATCCCGAGTTTGGTTGCACCAGGAGCGCATGCCTCACCCCATGGCACTTCATCACTTCGACAAATTGCGCCGTGGTGCCAACTTCCTGTCCGGTCGGCTTGTAGGCAACCTCTTTGCCATACGGAAAATTGGCCGGATCAATCACGTGGGCGTGGCAATCAACCTTCGGCTCATCGAAAATGTGCATCGGTCTGGTGGGCCCAATTGGCTCTAACGGCCGGGGCCATCATCATACTCGTCGTGAATTAAGTCGCGCAATTTTCGACGGAGCGCCAGGTAGGCACTGTCGTCTTCGTCGCGCGGCCGCGGCAAATCCACCCGCAAAAAGGCTTTTACCCGCCCAGGGCGCCGGGTCATCACGGCAATACAGTCGGAAAGCTTGATCGCTTCGTCGATACTGTGGGTCACCAAAACCACCGTCTTTGGCTCGCGCTGCCAGATGCGCACGAGTTCGTCCTGCATGAAGCTCCGGTTCTGTGCATCAAGAGCCGCGAATGGCTCGTCCATGAGCAACAAGTTCGGCTGCACCGCGAGCGCGCGTGCAATGGCGACACGCTGGCGCATACCGCCGGATAGCTGGTGCGGAAATTTATTCTCGAATCCCGCCAGACCAACGAGCCGGATGTAGTGTTGCGTAATATCACTGCGCTTGTGCCGGGCCAGCAGCTTCATCTCGAGCCCGAAGGAGATGTTCTGGGATACGCTCATCCACGGAAACAGCGCATAATCTTGAAAAATCACGGTATTCTGCCACCCAGGCCCGCGAATGAGTTCGTCATCCACCATGACGCGGCCCGCGGTCGGAGCCTCAAATCCTCCGGCGATATTGAGCAGCGTTGTCTTGCCGCAACCGCTGTGACCAAGAATCGAACAAAACTGGTTGTTGGGGACTTCGAACGTCACGTCACGCAGCGCAACGACACTATCCGGCGCGCCTTGCTCGCCGTAGGTCTTCGAAATTCCATTCACCGCTAACCGGCCCATCGCTCGACCCTATTTGCTCAGCGCCAACGACCAAGGGAGTAGCCGTCGGCTCAGCAGACGGATGGCGGTGTCGATCACCAGGCCGATAATGCCGATGGTAAGCATGCCGACGGCGATCGTGTCCGTTCGGAGCATGCTGCGCGCATCATTGATCAGAAAGCCCAAGCCGGAATTTGCCCCGACCAATTCCGCCGCGACGAGGGCCATCCATCCGACACCGAGCCCTATCCGCACGCCGGTTATGATCTGCGGCAATGCACCTATAAGAACGACCCGCCAAAGCACCTTCCGCTCCGGTGCACCAAGGCTACGGGCGGCGCGAACCAGGTTTGGCTCGATATTCTTCACGCCGACGATGGTATTCACCAAAATGGGAAAAAACATTCCAAGGAAAATGATGAATTCGTTTTGCTCGTCGCCAAGGCCAAACCACAGGATGCTGAGCGGTATCCAGGCAAGCGGCGGAATCGGCCGCAGGATTTCCATGACGGGATTGACCTGGTTGTAGACGACGCGCCACCAACCCATGGCCATGCCGAGCGGGATTGCGGTTGCCGCGAACAGAAAGGCTGTGGCTTCGCGCCGCAAGCTCGCCAGGAGATTATAGAGGAGCTCGCCGGATGCGATCATCGCTGCAGCGGTCTTGGCGATGCTGGTCGGCGCCGGCATCAGCACCGCCATGTGCGGATCGATGCGTGGGAGCCAGACTGTCGACGCGAATTGCCAGGCAAGAATCAAAAAGGCGAGAAACGCTAGGTTAGGAAGATAACCGACGACGCGGAAAAGGCGCAGTCGGATTGTTCCAGCCACCGATGGGACCGGCGCAGCTTCAGACCGACCGACCGATGCAACGTCTTCATTCTGCATCGCCTACCCAACTCTCCGGACTGAAACGTTCGAACGGCGAGCCCGCGGGCTCTCTTACATTCGGAGCCTCGCGGGTACTAATGCCGCCAAAACAACTTATGGCGTGTAGGTCTTTCCATTGAAGGCCCATGGCTTTGTCAGATCACCCTGCTCTGGCCAAGGCTGTGGGCTTTTGAGCGTGTTGACATTGGCATAGGCCGGATACGGCAACTTCCCGATGCTGCCGGACCAGTTGGCCGGCAGGAATGGCGCTTGCGCCGGTATTTTCCAGCCGAGCTTTTCGTAGGTCTTGGTCATGAATCGCACGTCGAACGAGTCTTCATAGTCCTTTGCAGTCAAGGTTTTCGTGAGACGATTGCGCTCCTTCAGCCACTTGGCGATGCGCGCGTTTTCCTCGCCCCACAATTTTGAAAATGGAAAGCTGTAGGTCGGCTTGTACAGATTGTTGTACAGCTCGGTCTGCTGCAGAAGCAGCGGCTTGCCATATACCTTGAGCATGGGTTCGGCAGCGAGGAAATCCGCCGCCTTGTCGGGATTGAGGCGGATCCAGAGCGTCGCCTCCATGAACGCGTCGCTGATTGCCTGCACAACGTCCGGCACGTTGTCGATCAACTCCTGACGCACGTAAAACATACCTTCGTAGAAGTTGTACGGAAATATCGTGTCAGCCTCCCGCCCGCTCTTGCGATCGTCGGTAATGATCGTCACCGACGGCTCCCACGGCACGACAGCGCCGATGCCCTTGGCCATCAGCAGCTGTTCGCCGGGCGGCATGTTCTTCAGGATGACATCCTTGCCGATCTGCAACCCGACCACTTCCGCTGCCTGCGTGAAATAAAATTCGGCAGACGAGCCGGTCACGATACCGATCGTCGCCGGCGGGTTGCTGCCTTTGAAATCGGCGAGCGTCTTGATTGGCGAATCCACGGGAACGACCGTCGAGTGCTTCAGGTTCGGTGCGACGACCGCAATCGCGCGAACCGGGACACCGCGATCGAGCAGCGACGTGAACGGAAAATTTCCGCCGTTGCCGACCTGAACCCGCGCCGATGCGACGGCTTCGTTGACATCCGGTCCGGCAGCGAAAGCCTGAAACTTTGCTTCAAGGCCGCGCTTTTCCAAAAGCCCGGCCTTGTCCATCACAACATTGATCGTGTTCTGGCCGGAGAACGGAGCCTGCCAGCCGACGCCTATCGGCCACCATCCCTTCTGCTTCAGCCATGCGACCGACTTGTCAGACACCTTTTCGTAGGGCTGCGGCCAGCCCCAGTCGGTGAAACTTTGCGCAGCCGCCGGGCCTGTCGTTGCGACGAGGCCGACGAAAGCTGCGGCGATGAGACATTTGCTTCCGATACCTAATCGATTTCGCATGTTCCCCTCCCGTGTCGCTCGCTTCATGAGCATCCGGCTGTTTTTGTTTGCCGAATGCGGGTTTCTTCGCTTGCGTTAATCTGGCTCGATGACGAACAGCGTGCGCCCGTATTCGACCAATTCCCCGTTTTCGGCGCCTATCTGCGCAACCCGCCCGCTAGCCTCGGAATTGATGGTGGTAAACAGCTTCATCACTTCGATCAGGCAAAGCGGCTGCCCGGCTTTCACCCTCGTGCCGACGTCGACAAACGCGGGCGCATCCGGGCTGGGGGCGCGATAGAAAGTCCCAACCATGGGCGCCGCCACTTCGATGTGGCCGGCAGCCGTCGCAATCCGGGGCGGTGCGGCGGCCGTAGCAGCGCCTTGAACGGCGGCCGGGGCCGGCCCATTCGATATTGGGCGATCGTTTAACAAAACATTCGACTGACCGGCGGCGCCATTGCGGCGAACAACCAACCGCACATCGCCGGTTTCGACAACGACCTCGTCACAGGAACTGCTGTCGATTATTTTCAGGATCTCGGCGATATCGTCGAACCGCAAACTCACCTGCGCTCCCCTTCGCTGTCTTCCTGATGGCCGTCTTCAATGGTTGCGGCCAGTTGCTCGGCGGCCCGCTGCAACAGCGGAACGTGTTGAAGTCCCTGTTCCAAGGACATGCGTGCGAGTGGCGCCGATACTGCGAGCGCTGCAACGGGGTGCCCATTAGGTCCGTGCACCGGGACCGCGACACAAACGACACCCGCGAGAAATTCCTGATTGTCGATGGACACCTGTGTCGAACTGATCGTTCCCAGTTCAGTTTCGAGCCGTCCGATGTCGGTTATTGTGTTCTCGGTATAGCGATAGAGCGGCAATTGGCGCAGCAGGGACGTTCGCTTCTGTACCGAAAGCTGGCTCAGAAACAACTTGCCCATGGACGTACAATGCAGCGGCACGCGGGAGCCGGGTTCAAACCGCAATCCAAATGGCCAAGCCGACTCGACGCGATCGAGATAGACAACATGGCTGCTCGCCATTACGCCGAAATTGCAGGTCTCGCCGATCTGCTGGGATAGCGCCTCGAGAATTGCATGGCGCGGTGCGCGCGACATTGATGCCGCGACGATGTCGAGCCCCAAACGGACCAGCCTCGGCCCGGCCACATAGCGCCGAGCGCCGGGCTCGCGCAGAAGCAGGCCTTCGCTTTCCAGCATGCGCACAATGCGGTGGGCGGTTGGCTTTGGCAGCCCGAGCAGCACGCCGAGTTCCGACACGCCAAGCGGCCGGCGCGCCGCCGCCATGGCTTCGACAATCGCAAATGCCTTGACGGTGGGAAACGCCTTGCCGGGCTCTGTCGACGACGTCGCGCGGGTATGAGGCGCGCGCTTGAGCCGATCCTTGTTTGTGAACTGCAAATCCAATGGCGTCTGCATGTCCTGTATCAAAAACCGGAACAAAACGTCTTGCAATATGAATCTGATCGGTGGACAGTTAAAAACAACACTGGTGCGCTCGCGCAGACGAGCGACTTGGTTTTGTGGGAGGTCAGCGGTGCGGCGAGTATTGATCGCCAATCGCGGGGAAATTGCATTGCGTGCGGTCCGCACGTGCCGACAGCTCGGATTGGAGAGCGTCGCCGTCTATTCCACAGCCGACGCCAATTCCCCGCACCGCTGGGCCGCTGACCATGCGATCTGCATCGGGCCGCCAGCACCAAAAGCCAGCTACCTCAACGCTGCTGCGTTGATTGAAACCGGGATCGCCTCGAAATGCGACGCCATCTATCCAGGTTATGGATTTCTCGCTGAAAACAGCAGTTTCGCGGAGCGCTGCGCGGAATCCGATATGACTTTCGTCGGCCCGAGTGGCGAATGCATTGCCCGCATGGGCGATAAGGTCATGGCGCGGCAGACGGCCGCAGCGATTGGCATCCCCTGCGTACCGGGCTCTGAGCATGGGTTCACCGACGCCGCTGCCGCAGAGAAGGCGTCGGAGAATATCGGATATCCATTGCTTCTGAAGGCCAGTGGCGGCGGCGGCGGCCGCGGCATGCGGATCGTCAACGACGCCACAACCTTCAACGCGCAGTACGAGCAAGCATCGGCGGAAGCGCAGGCCGCGTTCGGCAATCCTGAAATCTATCTTGAACGATTTTTCTCTGAGGTCCGTCATATCGAGATTCAGGTGTTCGGCGACCAACACGGCAATTATGTCCATCTCGGCGAGCGTGATTGCAGCGTGCAGCGCCGGCACCAGAAGCTGGTTGAGGAAGCGCCGTCGCCAGTCCTCGATCAATCAACGCGCCGCCAGATGGCGGAAGCGGCAACGACATTGATCAAGGCCCTCAAATACGTGAACGCCGGCACTGTCGAGTTCATCTACGAGCCGGCAAGCCAAAAATTCTTCTTCATAGAAATGAATACCCGCATCCAGGTCGAACACCCGGTGACCGAAATGGTGACCGGCACGGATCTGGTCGCCGAGCAATTCCGCGTTGCCGCCGGTGAGAAATTGTCATTTGGGTCGATGTTCGGAAATGGCCGAACCGCCATTGAATTCCGGATAAACGCCGAAGACGCAGCGCACGGTTTCCGGCCATCGCCCGGCACGCTCAAGCGCTGGCGGCCGCCGAATGGGCGCGATATCCGCGTTGATAGTCACGCCTACGAAAACTACGCGGTGCCACCGTATTACGATTCCATGCTGGCCAAGCTGATCGTCTCGGGGCCTGACCGTGCATCGTCAATTGAAACCGCCAAATCGGCGCTTGCCCGCTTTCAGGTTGCGGGAGTGGCCACGACGGTCGGGTTCCATGCGCTACTTCTCGAACAGCCCGAATTTGCACGGGGAGAGATCCACACCCGATGGGTCGAAGAGCATCTGCAGATGGCGGTGCACTAGTGGGCCAGGGACGCACGATTAAACTCGTCGACGTGACGATACGCGACGCCCATCAATGCCTTTGGGCGACGCGTATGACCACGGCAATGATGGCCGAGCTCGCCCCACGGCTGGACCGTGCGGGGTTCGAAGCCATTGATCTCGCAGGTGGCGCAGTATTCGACGTCTGCGTGCGCTATCTGCGCGAGGATCCATGGGAACGCATGCGGATTCTCAGCCGCTGGGTCACGAAGACCCCGCTTATCGTGATGACCCGCAGCCAGAGCCTGTTTACCTTCGAGTTTTTTCCGGATGACATCGTCGAGCTGACTGCCGAGCGTATCTTCGCGAACGGAATCCGCTACCACACGCCGTACGACGCGCTCAACGATATGCGCAATATGCAGGTTCCGGTGCGTGCAGCGAAAAAGGTCGGGCTCTATACGGCCGGCGGCATCGTTTACACGGTCAGCCCCGTTCACACCGATGAATATTATGCTCGAAAGACGCGCGAATTGGCCGGGCTCGGCGTTGATGCGGTCTATATCAAAGATCCGAGCGGCTTGCTGACGCCGGAGCGAGCACAGACCCTGGTGCCGGCGATCAAGGCCGCCTGCGGAAAGCTGCCGCTTCACCTGCACTCTCATTGTTTAACCGGCCTTGCACCGCACACCGCCTGCCGCGCCGTGCAACTCGGCGTCGACGTCGTGCACACCGCCACATCGGCACTTGCCAATGGTGCCTCGCATCCCGCGACCGAGCAATTCGTGCGCAACATTCGCCGGTACGGCTACACAGTCGATATCGACCTGGCTCCGGTGGAAGAAGTCGCCGATCGGCTGATGTATATCGCCAAGCGGGAAGGCAGACCCGTTGGGGCCATCGCCGAGTACGACGCGTTCCACTATGAACACCAAATGCCGGGCGGGATGATCTCCAACTTGAAATCGCAGCTGACGCCGCTTGGAATTGCGCACCGCCTGCCCGAAGTCCTGGAAGAGGCCGCTCGTGTTCGCTGCGATCTTGGCTATCCGATCATCGTTAGCCCTTTCGCGCAGTTTGTCATGACACAGGCCGTGCTCAACGTGATGAGCAAGGAACGATACGCAACCGTCCCTGACGAAGTCCGTAAATATGTTCTGGGATATTACGGCGAGATTGCCGGGCCGATCGATCCGAATTTGTTCGACCGCATCACGCGCGGCGCCGAACCAACGCGCGCGCGGCCCGGTGATTTGCTCGAGCCCGGAATTCCGAAAGTCCGTCGCGAGCGAGGACCTTTTGTATCCGATGATGACCTGTTGCTGGCAGCGTTCTATCCGCAGCGCGAATGCGATGCGCTCAAGGCCGCCGGGCCGATCGACACCAATTACCCCCTCGCATCCACACCGCTGGTGACGTTGCTCAAGGAAGTCGCCCAGCGGCGGGACATTCGCTCATTCCACCTCGTCGATACCGCGTGAGATATAAAAATGACAACGCCCGCTATCATCACCGTCGCCATAACCGGCGCGATCCCGCGAAAGGCCGATACGCCGGCCGTTCCGGTTACGCCGAGCGAACAGATTGAATCGACACACGAGGCTTTCGATGCCGGGGCGTCCGTCGCGCATATTCACGTACGCAATCCTGATGAAAGTCCCAGCTCGGATCCGGCGCTTTTCGCGCTGGTGCAGGAAGGAATCATCAAGCATTGCCCGAAGATGATCGTGCAGTTCTCAACCGGAGGCCGGGGCCGAAGCCAGAATGAGCGTGGCCGCATGCTTTATCTCAAACCGGACATGGCCTCGCTCGCCACCGGGTCGGTCAATTTCCCCGCGCAGATCTATGAAAATCCACCACAGCTTGTCGAAGACCTCGCGCGCTCGATGCTGGAGTACAACGTCAAGCCTGAGATCGAGGTTTTCGACGTTGCGATGCTTTACAACGCCAAAAATCTCGCGGATCGTGGCCTGCTCAAGCGGCCGTGCCAGGTCCAGTTCGTGATGGGTATTCCGAATGCGCTACCGGCTCGACGAAAGCTCCTGGAATTTCTCATTTCAGAGCTCAAGGAATTGATGCCCGATGCGACCTGGTCGGCAGCGGGAATCGGCCGCCATCAGCTGGAAGTCAATCAATGGTGCCTCGAACTCGGCGGCCACGTCCGGACGGGGCTTGAAGACAACATCAAGTTCGATAAAGACCGGCTCGCGCGCAGCAATGGCGAACTGGTTTCTCGCGTGGCTACGATGTGCGGCAAATATGGACGGCACGCCGCAAGCGCTACGGAAGCACGAAAAATTCTGCAACTACCGACAGGCTAAATTCTAAACGGCAAAAAAGCAGAGGGGGAAACTATGCAGGCAAAAACCGGCGGCTTCGGCACATCGATAGGCACGATCGCACTTGCAAGCGCTATCGGCACGACGATCGAGTGGTATGACTTCTTTCTGTTCGGCGTGGTCACGCCGATCGTCCTCAACAAATTGTTTTTCCCGAACTTCGATCCACTGGTCGGCACCTTGCTGGCCTACACGACATTCTTCGTCGGGTTCATATCGCGGCCGATTGGCGGCATCATCTTCGGTCATTATGGCGATCGGATTGGCCGCAAGACCGTGCTTGTTCTCACGATCCTCATCATGGGCATCGCGACTTTCCTGATCGGATTGCTGCCGACCTACGCTTCGGTGGGCATCTGGGCCCCGATCATGCTGCTCTTTCTTCGCGTCTTCCAGGGCATAGGCATCGGCGGTGAATGGGGCGGCGCGGTGTTGATGGCGGTCGAACATTCTCCAGCCGGCAGGCGCGGATTTTATGGAAGCTGGCCCCAGATCGGGGTTCCAGCCGGCCTCCTGCTGAGTTCGGGCATGGTCTACCTGCTGTCGTATCTTCCGGAGGCCGACTTCTTCTCCTGGGGATGGCGGATCGCCTTTCTGGTCAGCGCGCTTCTGGTCGCGGTCGGCTTGTATATCCGCTTGAAGATCATGGAGACGCCGGCCTTCACCCGCATCCAGCAAACCAAGAAGGTCGTGCACGTGCCGTTCTTCGAGCTGTGGCAAACCCATGGCAAAAACACGTTGCTTGGCCTGGGCGCCCGTTACATCGAGGGCGTCACCTTCAATATCTTCGGCGTGTTTATTGTCGGCTATCTCGCCGGCACCTTGGGCTTGCCGCGGCAAACCGCCCTGGCAGGCGTCATGATCGCATCGGCGATCATGATCGTCATGCTGCCGATCTATGGAAATCTGTCCGACCGGATCGGCCGTCGCCGCATGTTTGGGGTTGCCGGCTTGCTGATCGGCATCCTCGCATTTCCGGCCTTCTGGCTGATGCAAACCAAGGAGCCATTGCTGGTCTGGCTCGCGATCGCCATCCCGTTTGCGATCGTCTATCCGGCGGTTTATGGCCCGCAGGCTGCGTTGTTCTCCGAGCTCTTCGACACGCGCGTGCGCTATACCGGAATATCCTTCGTCTATCAGTTCTCCGGTATTTACGCGAGCGGGCTGACGCCGATCATCGCCACTGCTCTATTGCCGGCCGGTGACGGCAAGCCATGGCTGATCTGCCTGTACGTTTTGGCCGTCAGCGTCGTGAGCGCGCTATCGGTCTTTGCGATGGCCGAATCACATAAGCGAGACATGGCCGTCGACAGCAAGTAGCCACACAAAAAAACCGCGGCGCGCTCATCATGGATCTGAACCTGACAGGTCGCGTCGCGGTTATCACTGGTGGTGCCGCTGGTATCGGCGAGGCAATTGGCCGCGCACTTGCGGCCGAGGGCTGCGTCATTTGCGTTGTCGATCGCGACGGCAATGCCGCCGGCAAAGCAGCTGCGTCATTCGGGCCCCAGGCCAGCTCTACCGCTGTCGACGTCGGCAACGCCGCAGCTGTGGCGCAAGCCTTTGAGAAAATCGCCACCAAGCATCGTCAGCTGGATATTTTGGTGAATGCGGCTGGTGTCCTCTCGACCGGGCTTGTTGCCGATCTGCCGGTCGCGGAGTGGCAACGGGTCAGCGAAATCAATCTTTCCGGCGTGCTTTATTGCGCCAAGGCCGCAATTCCCTTCATGCAAAGGCAGAGATATGGCCGCATCATCAATATCGCGTCGATATCAGCCATGCGGGGCGGCGGTTCTGTCGGAAATACGCTTTACGGCACGACCAAAGCCGGCGTCGTCGCCTTGACGATGGGGCTCGCGCGCGAACTCGGGCCCAATGGCATTACGGTCAACGCAATCGCACCCGCAATTGCCGATACCGCAATGACGCATGCCGCTCTTACCGAGGAGGCACGCCAGAAAATCATCGCGCGCATTCCACTCGGGCGGCTCGCCAGCGTGTCCGATATTGCCGACCTTGCCGTATTCCTCGCATCCGATCGCGCGAATTTCGTCACCGGCGCGGTTATTCCGGTCGACGGTGGCATCCTGACAACCTAGCGATTCAAATCCGGCTATGGACATCAGCGACCTTGCGGCAATTGGCATTGTCAGCCTCGCAGGGCTTGTGCGCGGCACGACCGGATTTGGCGGCGCGATGTTCATGAGCCCGGTGCTGTCTATCCTTCTCGGACCCGTGCCCACGGTCGTCATCGCCCTTCTGCTGGAAACCGCCGGGGCCCTCGTGATGTTTCCGGACGCGCTGCCCAAGGCCAATTGGCGCACCTTGCTGTTCCTGATTCTTCCTGCGGTCGTGACAGTGCCCCTTGGCGGGTACCTGTTGCTGACGGTCGATCCATGGATCGCCCGGAAATTGATCGCGGCTGTGGTTGTCGTGTTCAGTTCAATGCTGTTGTTCGGGCTTCGCTACAACGGAACACCCCGTGTTGCGACGTCGATCGCGCTTGGCGGCCTCGTTGGCGCACTGTTGGGCGCCACAAGCGTCGGCGCGCCGCCCGTGATCCTTTATCTGCTTTCAGGACCGGACCCCGTAGCCGTTACGCGCGCCAATCTCACCATCTTCGTGACCGCGATTTCCGTGATCGGTCTCGTGATGCTTGCGGCCGCTGGCGCCATCTCCGCGCCGCTGGCGATTTCCGCAGCCGCTCTCACAATTCCGTTTTTATTGGGTATCTGGCTCGGCGGAAAACTTTTCGACCGCTTGAGCGAAACCGGCATCCGGCGGCTGGCGCTCGCCCTGATGCTCCTGATCGGCGTGGTCAGCCTATTTCTGTAGATGGAAGCGTGCAGTATCGGTCGCCGGCAACGGCAATATGCAAACTGAATGCAAACTGCGCATTCAGTTTCCATTCAGCAGCATTGCGGAAGTCATCGAGAAATTTGGTGGGCGCACCAGGGCTCGAACCTGGGACCCGCTGATTAAGAGTCAGCTGCTCTACCAACTGAGCTATGCGCCCGATTACCGCGGCGGAGAGCCCGCCGAGCGCGCGTGGCTTAGCAAAGGCCGCCGGGAGTGTCCAGCCGCGCCGCTCATTCAGGCCGCGAATGATAAAGGAAAAGCCGCCGGATTGGTCCGGCGGCTTTTTGGAGGCGGCACGCGTCGGGGAGACCGCGTTGGCCGTCGTCCGCTACTGTGGGCGCGCTCTATTGCGGCTGCGCGTCGCCGCCTTGCATCATCCCGCGTGGGCCTCGATGGTGCCAGCCACCGAAACCGTCGCGTCCGCGGAAGCCGCCGCCATCTCGACCACCGCCATCGCGGCCACCGAGCCGCGCGAGCGCGACAAACCGGTGCTTCTGGCCGTCATCAAGGCTCTTGTAGAGCGGCCCGGCCGCATCGGCGAGTTTCTTGAGACTGGCGGCGCGCTGACCCATCACTTCCGCGCGCAGATTGAGACGCTCCACCGGATCCTTGGGGCGATCGAGGCTGGCGCGTGCCGCGAGTCGCTCGGAGCGCATCTTGGCGAGATCGCGCATCGCGCTCTCAACCGGCGGCCAGTTCTTTTCCTGTTCGGCCGAGAGCTTGAGCCCGGCATGCAATGCTGCGATGCGCGCCTCACCGAACGCGGTGATGTCTTCCGCAGTCGGGCGCCAGTGCTGGATACGCTGGAATTCGGTCGAACCCTGCTGCGCAAAGGCAAGCGTGGCGCCGGCGATCGCAAGCGCCGTAGTGCCGGCGAGAAAGATCTTCAACATGGCCACCTCCAATGGCATTTCTGGTGCCACCAAATAGAGGAGCCGGCCGCTGCCTTATCAAGTTAAAATTTGGACAGAGATTACGCCGCTGCAATGTTGATTTACAAATATTCACCTTGCGCGGACGCGATTCACATCATTCCGAGCACGCGCGGCAGCCAGAGCGACAATTCCGGCACGTAAGTGACCACGCCGAGGAAGACCAGCATCGTGAGCAACCACGGCCACACGGCGATGGTGAGTTCTGTAATACCCATCCGGGCGATTCCGGAGGCAACATAAAGGTTGAGCCCGACCGGCGGGTGGCACATGCCCACTTCCATATTCACCGTCATCAGAATGCCGAGGTGAATCGGGTTGATGCCGAGGCCGACCGCGACCGGAAACAGAATCGGCGCAGTAATCAATACGATCGACGACGGCTCCATCACATTGCCAGCCGCCAATAGCAGGAGGTTTACAAACAGCAGGAATTCCACCTGTCCGATGCCGGAGCTGGTGGCCCACGCCGTGATTGACTGCGGAATCTGCTCGCTGGTCATCAAAAAGGAGAACAGCACCGCGTTGGTGATGATGTAGAGAATCATCGCGCTCATATTGGCGGATGACAGCAGCACCTTCGGGATGTCCCACAGTCTCAGATCACGGTAGACGAACACCGCAACTACAAAGGCATAGACCGCGCTAACCGCGGCGGCTTCGGTCGGAGTGAACAGACCGGCATAGATGCCGCCGAGCACGATCACGATCAGGAGCAGACCCCAGATCGACTCGCGGAACGCAGTAAAAGCTTCGAGCCATGTCGACTTCCGCATACGCGGATAGTTGCCTTTCCAGGCGCGGTAGAACGTGGTCAGGCCGAGCAGCGTGGCGAGCATGAGACCCGGGACGACGCCGGCCATAAACAACTGCGCCACCGAAGCCGACAGGACGCGCTTGCCTTCCGGGTCGAGTGCAACGCTGCCGCCGGTCGCCACAGCGTAAAGCACCATCACGATCGACGGCGGGATCAGGATGCCGAGCGCGCCTGAGGTCGCGACGACGCCCGCGCCGAACCGCTTCGGATAGCCTGCCTGCACCATCGCCGGCAGCAGGATCGAGCCGATGGCAACGACGGTCGCGGGCGACGAACCGGATATGGCGGCAAACAGCGCGCACGCCAGCACCGCCGCCAACCCGAGGCCGCCGTACCAATGCCCGACCATCGTGGTGGCGAAGCGGATCATGCGGCGTGCGACGCCGCCGTGGGTGAGGAAATTCCCGGCCAGGATGAAGAACGGGATCGCCATGATCTCGAAGCTCTCGATCCCGGTAAACAGCTTGAGCGCCACCGCCTCGATCGGCACCTGCGTCATCACATACAGGAAGCTGAGCACAGTAAGGCCGAGCGCGATCGAGATCGGCATGCCGGTGAGCATCAGCGCGATCAGCAGGCCAAAGATCAGGGCGCTGTTCATCGCGCACCATCCTTGGCCGCATCGTCGGCGAGATCGGCAGGGTGGAGGTTATCCTCCACGCCCTCGACCTTGCCGGGGTCGTGATGCGGCAGCTGGCCGGTATGGAAATAGGTCCAGGCTACCTGCAGGAAGCGGAAGCACATCAGGTACGAGCCGAGCGGCACGCACAAGAAAATGATCCAGCGCGGCATTTCCAGATCGGGCGACACCTGGTCGGTGGGATAAAGCTCGATAATGAACTTGGCGCCCATCGTACCGACGGTGAAGGTAAAAAACGCACCGGCGAGCAAGCCGAACATGACGACTTTGCGCTGGTACTTCGGCTCCAGCATGTTGACGATGACGTCGACACCGACATGGATGCCGGTGCGCACACCATAAGCCGCGCCGAACTTGGCCATCCACACGAACATGTAGATGCACAGTTCCTGCGCCCAGGTCAGGTTGAAATTGTAGAAATACGGATAGAGGAACGGAACGCCGATCAAGTAACGCTGCACGACGGCGACGAAAATCAGCAGCGTCGCTGCCCCGATCAGGGTCCCGATGATGATTTCTTCCAAACGATCCAGAATACGAAGAAACACAATTCCCCTCATGCGCTCGGGACGCGTGTCGTCCCAGCAGCAGGAGATCCCCGGTTCTTAAAAGGCAGCCCCCAGTTGCCGCCCACGTCTTGCCGACGTTGGAATCCCCGCCCCAGCGATGAAAACGAGCCCCGACACGACCGCCGGGGCCCGCCTTCGTTTCGTTAGTTGGTCACGCCCTGCGCGGTCTTGCGGACGTCATCGATCAGCTGCTTGCCGACGCGGCTGGCCATGTCCTGGTAGAGCGGTTCCATGGCCTTCTGCATCGCCGCCATCTCGGCCGCGGTCGGAATGATGAACGTGGTCTTGGCGCTCTTCTTCATCGCTTCGAGCGCTTCCTCGTTCTCCTTGGCGGAGATATGGTTGGCGTACTCGGTCGATTCCTTCATCGCCTTCTCGAGCTGGCCGCGGATGTCGGCCGGCAGCCCTTCCCAGAACTTCTTGTTCACGACCACCACGTAGCCGATATAGCCGTGGTTGGTGAGCGTCGTATACTTCTGCACTTCATCCATTTTCTGGGTATACATGTTCGACGGCGTGTTCTCCTGGCCATCAACGACGCCGGTCTGCAGCGCCTGATAGACCTCCGAGAACGCCATCACTTGCGGAGTCGCGCCGAGCAGGCGGAATTGCGCTTCCAGCACCTTCGACGACTGAATGCGGAATTTCTGGCCTTTGTAGTCTTCCGGCATCCGCAGTGGTTTGTTGGCACTCATCTGCTTGAAGCCGTTGTCCCAATAGGCGAGGCCGACCATGCCCTTGGCATCGAGCAGCGTCAGCATCTTCTTGCCGATCGGGCCTTCGGTGACCTTGCGCAGCGAGGTCAGGTTCGGCAGCAGGAACGGCAGATCAAAAACTTCGAAGTCCTTGATGCCGATGGGCCCGAATTTCGAGTTCGACGGGGCCAGCATCTGAACCGCGCCGAGCTGCAATGCTTCCAGCTCTTCCTTGTCCTTGTAGAGCGTCGAGTTCGGATACACTTCGACCTTGACCTTGCCGTTGGTATACTTCTCGGCAAGCTCCTTGAACTTTTCCGCGCCCAGACCCTTCGGCGTGTTTGGCGCGACGACGTGGCTGAACTTGATGACGATCGGTGCCTGCGCGGTTGCCGCGACAGGGGCCACGAAAATGGCGGCCGCAGCCGCCGCGAGAATCCATTTGCGCATGGACATATTCCTCCAGTTGAACGCTTCGGACAGGCTTTACGCCTTGTTTTTCTGCCGTTTAGGGTGGCATTAAACCACTTTTGCGGCAAGTGGACCTTCGCCGCAGTGGTTAAACCCCGAAATCAACTGGAGATGGATGCGACGAAGGGCCGCCGCCGGGCTTATCTCAGCGCGGCGACGACGGGGCCCAGACCCATTTCCGCGGCCAGCCCGTGCGCCGCCCGCATCTGCTCGTCATCGAGCTTGGCGATCAATGGCCGGGCGGCCACCGCGAGCCGCTGCACGGCGGCGCTGCTCAACACAACCGATACGACTTTGTGACTGATCCGGTGAACCAGGCCATCCGAATCCATACGCGCCTGATGCCGCGCCAGATCACGCAGAGCTGCCTCGACCGGCGCCCAATACGGCTCCTGTGCCGCCGTGAGTTTGAGCACGCTCTTGATGCGGGCGATATTGATCGAGGCCGAAGGCTGCCCCTGCTCGCCATACACCGAATTCAGCTCCCCGGCCTGGGCCAGCGGAGCGTTGAGCAACAAAGCCATGGTCGCGAGCGCGACGGCGCCCGCGCGTACTGTCATGTTCATTTCGAAAGTCCCCAAAACCTAACGGGTTATGTGGGGGCAAGTAGCGGGGAATCTTGCCGCGAAAGCGAACGAAATGCGGATAAAATGTGATTTATGGGTTCCGAGAGGAACTATTTACCGACTTTGTGCCCAGAAACGGTAATGCCGCGCCCGTTCGGACGCGACATTACCGTTAACCGGCACAATTTCTTCACCCGACGTCGGTCGAGTGAATGCGATTTTCAATGGACGCCGTTTTGTTACGTTTGCTGGTGAGCTTGTTGAGCGCGCCGAGATAGGCCTTGGCGGACGCAACCAAGGTGTCGGGATCGGCACCTTTTGCGGTGAAGGAGCGCCCGCCCTCCGATAGCCGCACGGAGACCTCCGCCTGCGCGTCCGTCCCGCCCGTCACCGCGTGAACCTGATAGAGCTCAAGCGCGGCCTCGTGCGGCACCAGCGTGCGAATGGCCTTGAAGATCGCATCCACAGGGCCATTGCCGGTCGATTGCGTCGTGACGTGTTCACCATCGATGTCGAGAGTGAGCGTTGCCGTCTGCGGGCCCATCGTGCCGGCAATCACCGTCATTGACAGCACCTTGATGCGGTCATGGGCGTGCGCGATTTCTTCGTCGACCAGCGCCTCAATATCCTCATCGAATATCTGCTTCTTGCGGTCGGCCAGCGCCTTGAACCGGACGAAGGCATCCTCAAGCTGGTTGCCCGCGAGTTCGTAACCAAGTTCTTCCAGCTTGTGGACGAACGCGTGGCGCCCGGAATGCTTGCCCATCACCAGTGAGGTCTGTTTCACGCCAACAGATTCCGGGGTCATGATCTCGTAGGTCTCGGCATTCTTGAGCATCCCATCCTGATGGATGCCGCTTTCATGCGCAAAGGCGTTACGCCCGACAATGGCCTTGTTGTACTGGACGGGGAATGACGTCGCCGCCGAAACGAGCTTGGATGCGCGAGTCAGCATCGTCGCGTCGACACCGGTCCAGAAAGGCAGCACATCGTTGCGCGTGCGGATCGCCATCACGACTTCTTCCAGCGCGGTATTTCCGGCACGTTCGCCGATACCGTTGATGGTGCATTCAATCTGGCGCGCGCCCGCCTTCACGCCGGCGAGTGAATTGGCCACCGCCATGCCGAGATCGTTGTGGCAGTGCACAGAAAACCGCGCCTTATCGGAATTCGGCACGCGCTCGCGCAACATCTTGAACAAAGCGAAGTGCTCCTCCGGCACCGTATAGCCGACGGTGTCCGGAATATTGATCGTGGTGGCGCCGGCGTTGATTGCAGCCTCGACGCAACGGCAGAGGAAATCGGCCTCGGTGCGCGTCGCATCTTCGGCCGACCACTCGACGTCATCGGTATGGCCACGCGCACGTGTCACCTGCGCGATCACCATCTCGTAGACCTCATGCGGCTCCTTCTGGAGCTTGTATTTCATGTGCACGGGAGAGGTGGACAGGAACGTATGAATGCGCCTGCGCTTGGCTGGACGGATGGCTTCGGCGCAGCGGTCGATGTCCTTGGGCGCCGCGCGCGAGAGCCCGCAAATCACTGCATTCTTGGCGCGCTTGGCGATTTCGTTCACCGCCGCGAAGTCGCCTTCGGATGCGATCGGAAAGCCGGCCTCGATGATGTCCACGCCCATGTGGTCGAGCAGCTCGGCGACTTCGATCTTTTCCTCGTGAGTCATGGTTGCGCCGGGGCACTGCTCACCATCGCGCAAGGTCGTATCGAATATGACGACACGGTCCTTTTCGGACTGGGTCTTTGAGTTCATCGGATTGTTCCTTCTCGTCGAAGGCGCCGCGTTGGGCGCTATGGGGTTCTCTTGCTCTTTCCGTCGATCCCCCGAGTGCCCAGGCGCAAATGGCCCAGCCGGCCCTCAGGGGCGGATAAGGAGAAGGAGCGAGCCCAGAATGAGGGTTGCCGCGGAGCCGGCGTAACCCGCCGTCCGCTCGATCGCGCAGATATCCGGGCGCGTCGACATGGCTTTCGAATGACCCTCGTCTTCAAATGGCAGGGTGGCGGAAACTCTTTAAGTCCGCGTTAACCCCGTCCGACACGCCCTTTTAGCGGATCGCTGCACTGCAAGGCAAGACCGCAGAAGACGACCTCAGGATCGACGTTCTGCTTTGAGTGCTTTACGCGCTTTCTGCAGCTCCTTGAGTGCCTTGCCTTTAATCCGCGGGAAATCAAGATCGAGCGCGCGAAGCTCCCGTACGAGCACGCCCGCGATCACCATGCGCGTGAACCACCTGTGATCAGCTGGCACGACATACCAGGGCGCATCCGGACGACTGGTGTTCCGGATCAAATCCTCATAGGCGTCCTGGTATTTATCCCAGAGCTTTCGTTCGTTGACGTCGGCCATCGAGAACTTCCACCGTTTGGCAGGCTCGTCGATGCGGTCAAGAAAGCGTTTGCGTTGCTCTTCTTTTGACACGTGCAGGAAGAACTTCAGAACGAGCGTCCCACTGCGGGCGAGATGGCGCTCGAACGCGCGGATGTCCTCAAAGCGCTTTTGCCAGATGTCCTTGCTCTTCAATGATGCCGGAAGCTTCTGTTGCTCCAGCAATGCCGGATGCACCCGAACGACCAGAACCTCCTCGTAATAGGAGCGATTGAAAATACCGATGCGGCCGCGCTCCGGCAGGTGACGGGCCGCGCGCCAGAGAAAATTGTGGTCGAGTTCCTCGACGCTTGGCTGCTTGAAAGGATGGACTTCAACCCCTTGCGGATTTAGGCCAGCCGTCACGTGCTTGATCACGCTATCCTTGCCGGCAGCATCCATTGCCTGAAGAATGATCAGCACCGACCAGGAATCAGAGGCGTAAAGGCGCTGCTGCAATTCGGTCAGCTGCTCGATGCCCTCGGCGAGCATCGTTTTGGCCTCACTTTTATCGACCGTAAGCCCATAACATTCGGCGGGATCGCAAGCCGATAGGCGGAATTTATCCGGATTATCGATCCTGAAGCGCTTGGCTATGCCATGGAGCGTCATATTGCCTCTCCAGTGACGACAATAACGCCACTCTACCCGCCCGCAAATCGCGATGTCAGAAATGCAGTAACAAAGCGCGGCATTGCGCGATCAATATCAGCGGGGCCGCGGACGATGCGAATATCGGCAAGCTCCGGATGCGGCTCCGCGGCCAAATGCGCAAGGGCCCGTTCGCGCAGCACGGACGCAGGTTCGTTCGAACGCAAGACCTTGATTTGTGCGATCAGCGGTCCATCGACAACCATGGTCCAGCCCGGCTCGGACACAAACTCCGCGACATCAAGACCGGTTTCCTCCTTGAGCTCGCGCCGCACGCTTAGATCGAGGTCGACCTTGCCGTCCACGATGTCATCCGGATCCGGCGTGCCACATGGAAAATAAATCAGCCCCGCGTTGAAGGTCTCCGCGCCCATCACGCCCAGCAGCACGGCCCCATCGCCTGCGACGATTGCGCCGGCGCCAAAACAATCGCGTACGCCCGCAGGCGGACGGCCCCAATGGCGCCACGCCGCAAAACTCGCATAGTCGGTTTCGAGATATTCCCCGCGGAGAATACCGGCCTCCAGCACCTGGTGATGCATCAGCAGTACGCGCCCGTTCCACAGTTTTGGTTTCTCTCTGCGCGCTGCTTCAAAAAACGCATCAATCTCGGCCCGGCGTTCATTTGCGAAGGCCCACGGCTTCGGCACAAAGACGAGCTTCAGCCCGTCAATTTGGAATACTGATGGCTCACTGTTCATGGGGGCAGCATTTCGACTTCGAACACGCGCGTTGGTTTTGCGAGTTCCTCTTGCGCACTGACGATCTGAATTTCGCGCGTGCCCATCGCCGCCGTCTTTGCCAGCACACCGAAGATGCTCGACGCCGACAAAGAAAGGGCCTCGCCGATTTTCCCGCAACGTAAATAGTGCGCAAAAAACAGAGCTGCGATCGCATCCCCTGCACCATTCACGACCAGCGGTAGCTTCGGCGTACGCAAGCTGAAGCAGCCGCCTGCCCCAGACGCCAGCAAGTCAATCGCGTCGTCTGGTGTTTCGTCGGTGTGCAGAGACGTCACCAGAATCGCGCGCGGCCCCAGATCGTGTAGTACTTTCACCGCATCACGCGCCTCACGCAGCGTCTTGCTCCCGCGTGCGCTCAAATAATCGAGCTCAAACTGGTTGGGCGTAATGACATCAGCGACGGGCAATGCCCTGTTCTTCAGGAAGTCCGGAATGCCTTCGCGCACAAATATCCCGCGGCCGACATCGCCGATCACTGGATCGCAACAATATTGAGCTGCCGGGTTGGCACGTTTCGCAGCCGCGACTGCATCCAGTATCGCAGCGCCGATGTCGACCGAGCCCATATATCCCGACAAGACACCGTCGCATTCCCCGAGTACGCCGCGTTGCGAAATGCCGGCCACCACCTCGTTGATCATGCCGGCGTCGAAGACGCGGCCTTTCCAGTCGCCGTAGCCCGTATGATTGGAGAATTGCACGGTATGAATCGGCCAGACTTCGACGCCTATCCGTTGCAACGAGAATACTGCAGCATCATTGCCGACGTGGCCGTAGGCAACGTGCGACTGGATGGAGAGGATATTCATCGGGCGCAAGACTCTGATGCCGTCATGCCCGGCCTTGCGCCGGGCATCCACGTCTTAATGTATGCCGAGCCGATCCCAAAGACGTGGATGGCCGGGACAAGCCCGGCCATGACGTCGAATTTGGGGCTGATTATGCGCTAAACAGCAACCTACTTCATTCCCATTTTCTTGATTGCCGCGTCGACAAAGTCATTGGTGTAGGTCTTGGACAGGTCGATATTCGCCTTGGCCACATCGGGCGATGATTGGCTGAATACCGCCAGCACCGCGGCGGCGCCCTTCGGATCCATACGCCCGGTCTCCGAGTACATCGGGATCGTATTCTTGAGCGCAGCGAGATAAAGATCCTTGTCCTTGCCGACCAACTCGGGGGGCATCTTTGCCATGATCTCTTCGGGCGTGTGCGAGTGAATCCACTTGAGCGTAGCCACAATGGCAGTGGCCATTCCCTGCACTTCCTTCTGATGACCGGCGATCCAGTCCGCCTTGGTATAGAGAGCGCCGCCAGGATATTCGCCCCCGAATACGGAAAGCGTGTCCTTCTGGGTCCGGGTGTCACTCAGGATTTTCAGGTCGGCGTTCTTGCCCTTGAGCAGGGTCACGGCCGGGTCAAGCATGATGGCGGCGTCGATCTGGCCTTGCTCCATCGCAGCGACCGCGGTAGCGCCGAGGCCGACACCGATCACGGCGACGGAATTCGGATCGACCCCGTTTTTGCTCAGCATGTACTTGAGGAAGAAATCAGTCGACGAGCCGGGTGCGCTGACGCCGACTTTCTTGTTGGCGAGATCCTTAATCGAGCTGATCTCCGATGTGTGCTTCGGCGAGACCACCAGCGCAAAACCGGGGTACCGGTCATAGACCACGAAGGATTGCAGATGCTGTCCCTTGGCGGCGAGATTCACGCAATGGTCGAAATATCCAGACACCACGTCAGCGCTGCCGCCGATGACGGCCTTGAGCGATTCCGAGCCGCCTTTGAAATCCACGACGTCGACGTCGACGCCAGCTTTCTCGAATTCGCCGAGCTGCTTGGCGAGCATCGTCGGCAAATAGCACAGGCAACTGCCGCCACCCACCGCCAGAGTGACCTTGGTTTGAGCGAAAGCGAAACTGCTCGTCATCACGAGCGCGGCAACCACGGCACCTAGTCGCCGGAGAATTGCGGACATGATTTCCTCCCTTGATTTGCAAAGCCTTCAACGGGCCAATTGGCCAAGACGATAGGCCAGCGCAGCGAGGCTGACTAGGGCCTGCTATCCGCTATGACTGGACGCCAGACCAAGAGGCGTTTCTCGACCAGGCTGACGATTGTATCGATGACGATCACAAAAGCTGCCAGCACAAACATGCCCGCAAAAACGCCAGCCACATCGAATACGCCTTCAGCCTGCTGGATCAGGTACCCGAGGCCGGCAGCTGCACCCAGATATTCGCCCACCACCGCGCCCACCACAGCAAAGCCCACCGAGGTATGCAGCGAGGAGAACATCCAGGACAGAGCCGACGGCCAATAAACGTGCCGCATCAACTGCCGTTCGTTCATACCGAGCATGCGAGCATTCGCCAGCACCGTCGGACTGACTTCCTTGACGCCCTGATAGACGTTGAAGAACACGATAAAGAAGACGAGCGTGACGCCGAGGGCGACTTTCGACCAGATGCCGAGGCCGAGCCAGAGCGTGAAGATCGGCGCAAGGACGACACGCGGCAGCGCGTTGACCATTTTAACGTAAGGATCGAACACGGCGGCGGTTCGTGGCTGGCGTGCGAACCAGAAGCCAACGAGAACACCGCCGATCGAGCCGATAACGAACGCCAGAATTGACTCGCTCAGGGTGACCCAAAGATGTTTCCAGATCACGCCGGAAACGAACCAGGCTACGATTTGTTGCGCGACATCCACGGGATTTGAAAAGAAGAACGGCGGCAAGATCACGTGGCCGAAGATCGGCCAGGTGGTGAGAACGTGCCACAGCACGATCGCTACCACCGCAACCAATATCTGCAGCAAGATCAGCCTGAACCGATCCATTCTTGACCTCGATACCGCGCTACGGTTGACCGAATAGCCCGATCAGCCCTGCGGCGCCCTTGGCGTGGCCCTTAAGCTTCTCCTGCAACTCGTCGCGCGTGAGCCCTGCAGGCAGTGCGCCCGGCTCCAGGTCGGTTGCGATGACCATGAAAATATAGTGATGAAGGCCGGTGCCCGGCGGCGTGCACGGTCCACGGTAAACCGTCGTCCCAGCGGATTCCTTGCCGCCTGTGAATTTTTCGGATGCCTTGCTGAGCTCGTTTTCGGCGAATCCCGTTACCGCCGGGACAATGTTGTAGGCGAGCAGATGGTGCGCACCGAGACCGCCCTGCCCTTCCGAATCCGACATCACCAGCACAAGACTTTTGGCCGCCGCTGGCGTGTTCGACCATTTCAGCTCTGGCGAAATGTTCTGGCCGATACAATTCTTGTTGCTGGCAATGTTACCCGCATGCTTGCGGTCCATCATCGCGCCGTCCTTAAAATTGGGCGACGTGAGCGTGAATGGATCAGCATGAGCTGCTCCGGCGGTCAGCAGAATGCCAGCAGCGGCAGCGAGAATTTGACGTATTCCGATCATTGCGCTCCTCCGAATTGATTGTTGGTATTTCACTAACAAGGCCAACGCATCGATATTCCGCGGCCATTAAGCGCCTTCCACTTGCGCATATCCCTTCATCACTTCGGCTTTCAGCATATGCCAGATATCGCGGTGCAACTCGTGAAAAGCCGGGTCCAGCTTTACTTCCGAAATGTCGCGCGGGCGAGCGAGCGCAACAGACCAGTTGCCGATGATACGCGCGGCCGGTCCTGCCGACATGATCACTACGCGATCGGAAAGGGCGATTGCCTCCTCCAGATCGTGCGTGACGAAAAGCACGGCCTTGCGATCAGTGGTCCACAGATCAAGTAACAGATTGCCCATGATCTGGCGCGTTTGCGCATCGAGCGGACCAAACGGTTCGTCCATCAGAAGGATCTTTGGGTCCTGGATCAGCACTTGTGCCAGGCCAACGCGCTTGCGCTGGCCGCCTGACAGCATGTGCGGGTAGCGATCGCCAAATGAGCCGAGGCCAACGCGCGTCAACCACTGTTGCGCGCGCTGGCGCGCTTCGCCGGTAGCGACGCCCGACGTTTCCAGCCCGATAGCCACATTTTCAAGCGCGGTCTTCCAGGGAAACAACGCGTCAGCCTGAAACAGGTAGCCGGCCTGGCGATTGAGCGCGGCAAGCGGCGCGCCAAATATGTTGACCTGGCCGGATGAGGGCGCAATCAGTCCTGCTGCAATATTGAGCAGCGTGGATTTGCCGCAGCCCGTTGGCCCTACGATCGCGACGAATTCACCGTCTGCAACATTCAGCGTTGCGCGTTCGACCGCGGTATAGACTCCGCCGTGCGCGAGACGAAATGAAACTGCGACATCGCCGAGCGCCACCGCCGCCGGGGGGCGCACGGTTCCACTATAGTTTGAAGCGGCGGCAATGCCGTCCGCCATGCGGTCCTCCCCCCTGTTCAGTTTCTTGAGAGCAACGTATCCGGCCAAATCCGGCTTGCAAAGCCGGACCCACAGCGTGGCCTACAGGCCCTTGATCAGGCCCGCGTCGATCAGCATACGGTTAAATCGGCTCGCTTCTGCACCGCCATTGCAGCGATAGAAAAGTCCGTGACAACGTTTGAGGATCGTCTTTTGCTCGGCGAACGAGGGATCAAGTGGCACCCCGGCCGCTTCCTGCACCAGGAGCGGAATATACGGCGCATCAAGCGTATTGAGCGCGGACGACAGATCGACCGGCTTGAAATTCACGGCATCGATCGCATAGTAGCTCGTGTAGTAGCGCGGATCGAAAGCCTCAAGGCGGCGCGCGAGCTCGGCCTCGTTCAGTGATGGATCGATAATGCGATAGCCGAATTCCGGCTGATGATCGCCGAACCGCACGATCAAAAACGACTCGGTCGGAAAATCGCGCTTGAGCCGATCGAGAAGCGTGGAATAGTCGTGTGCGCTCAGGGTCTGTCGCCGGATATATTCATCGACGTTGGCCGCGTTGCCGAGATCGTGCCAACCGGGCGTCAGCTCGGGCCGGTAGCGGAAATCCCATGGAAAGTGATTGGCAGCCGTATAGACGAAAAGAAACAACGGGCCTTGGCCACGCTCACGCGCAATGATGTTGGTTGCCTGGTCAAAATAGAAGCTGTCAGGCTCAAGCCCGCGCGCGCCGAGATCTTTCATGTCGAGATAGCGCTCGACACCAGCCGTTGTCTGAAACCCGCGCGAGCCAAGAAACGCGCCATAAAACGGGTACAGACTGAATGTCTTGTAGCCGCAGCGGCTAAGTGCGTTCGGAAGGCCGCGCGCGACATGACCGGCGGCAATTCGAGTTACTGAAGTCGCAAAACGGCCGTAGGAGCGCGCCGAAAGGCCGGTCAGCACATTGTATTCCGTGAACCAGCTGGGACCGCCTGCGCCCTCCACCACCAGCTTCCGTGCTTTGCCGTCGAACGACCGGAAGTGCCGTTGATAACCGGGCGGCACATTGATGCCGGGCGCGGCCGTGATGTCGAAACTCGATTCATCGTGTAACAGGATGATGTGCGGAAGTTTTGCGCCAGCGCTGCACGCGGCCGCCGGTAATTTCAGCCGCTGAGCGACGGTCGCATCGGATTCGAGCAACCCGTGCGTTGCAAATTCGTAGACCGCCTCCACGCCGGAACGTGCGAATTTCGACACATAGTCGCGGCTGAAAAATTCACCGTAGAAGTCCGCAGGATAGGCCACTGAAAATGCCACCAGGCCGCCCATGCACAATGTGCTGCCGAACGCGCTCGTGCGCAGACGTACGCGGAACGGATCAACCCGCCACAGCAGCACAAGTATTGGCACTGCGATCGCGACGCCGAACAGTATCGGCCAGCGCAACCGCGGCATGATCGTGAACAGGAAGGCCGACGTATCGGGGTCGATGATCATGAGGTCAACGAAATTGACCGTCATCATCAGCTTGTCGTACTTGAATTGCGACAGCACGATCAACGTGATCACCATCGCAAGTGACAGCAGCGCCGCAATTGCGGGCCTTCGCAACAGTCCCAGCCAGAAAAAATTCAGCAGGGCCCAAAAGAGCAGGAAGGTTGCCTTGGTCGCGAGGTCGAGCTCGGTCGCTGTCATCACAGCGAGCGCGGCAAGATGCAGGACGGTGATGATGACAAGCGCCAAAGCATCGCGGCGCGAGATCGCCTCGGCGGGCGAAAGACGGCTAAGCAGTGCTGACGCGGCGGACAACATGGCCTTCGGACGGCCCTGCCCGGCTGCGATCCCCACGGCTCCCCCAGCGCACGGCCTGCTGTCATATGACTGTAATCAAACTGTCATTGCAAGCCGCCGCACGCCGGCTGGCCGGAAATCAACGATCTTGCTTAAAGGGATGAGCTGCGGGGGCCCAAACCCCTGGGTTCCGCGCCTCTCCGCTCCATGCCATCATCACCGCGATGATCTTTGACGCCCGCCTTGCCGATGCGTGGGCACGGCTGCCCGACTACCTCGGCGGCCATGTGCTGGTCAGCCTCACAGCACTTGCGATCGGGCTTGGCATCAGCCTACCCGTCGCGATCGCGTCGAGACATCGACCCGTCCTGCGCGGCGCACTGCTGACGATCGCCAGTGTCGTGCAGACCATTCCGGGACTGGCACTGCTGGCGCTGTTTTATCCGCTGCTGCTGGCGGTTGCCGCTTTGTCGGAGCGAATGACCGGCAAGAGCTTCTCGGCGCTCGGATTTCTTCCTTCGGTCCTGGCATTGGCGCTCTATTCGATGCTCCCGGTCCTGCGCAACACCGTAACAGGCCTCAACGGGGTCGACCGGCGTTTGAGCGAGGCGGCGCGCGTTGTTGGCGTTCCGCCGTGGAAACTCCTGCGCGATATCGAATTGCCGCTGGCGCTGCCGGTAATCATGGCCGGCATCCGCACATCCGCTGTCTGGGTCATCGGCACTGCTACGCTCGCGACGCCGATTGGCCAGACCAGTCTCGGCAACTATATTTTCACCGGCCTGCAAACCCAGAACTGGGTGTTCGTCATCTTTGGCTGCGTCGCCGCCGCACTGCTGGCGCTCGCGGTCGATCAGTTGCTGGCGCTGATACAGGCGGGAGTGGGCCGACGCAGCCGCTGGCGAACAGTGGCTGGGGTGTTTGGACTGATTGCCCTGACGCTCGCTGCCTTGCTCCCCGGATTGGCACGGCCGCAGGCGACGTATGTCATCGGCGCCAAGACATTTACCGAGCAATATGTTCTTGCCGCGGCAATCCAGCAGCGTCTTGAAGCCGCCGGCCTCACGGCTGCGCGCCGTCCGGGCCTCGGATCCAATGTCCTGTTCGACGCGCTTGCCGCCGGCGAAGTGGATGTTGCAGTCGATTATTCCGGAACCCTGTGGGCCAACCGCATGCAACGCTCGGACATACCCCCGCGCGCGCAGTTGCTTGCCGAACTGTCGAATGCGCTCACCGCACAAAACGGCATTCGCGTGATCGGATCGCTCGGGTTCGAGAATGCCTATGCGCTGGCCATGACACGCAAGAAGGCCGAGACTCTCAACATCCACTCGATTTCGGGCCTCGCCTCCAAGAGCAGTGAACTCACCATCGCCGGCGACTACGAGATTTTTGCGAGGCCCGAGTGGACGGCATTGCGCAAAGCCTACGGCTTCAGTTTTCGTGGCGAACGCCAAATGCAACCGGAATTCATGTACAAGGCCGCCGCCGACGGCACAGTTGATGTCATTGCCGCATATACAAGCGACGGCCAGATCGCGACCTACGATTTCGTGGTGCTCTCGGATGACAAGCACGCGATACCGCCTTACGACGCGATATTGCTCGTTTCGCGAAAGCGCGCAGGTGATACGGCGTTAATCGACGCGCTCAAACCGCTCGTGGGCTCGATAGACGTCGCAACGATGCGCGAAGCCAATGCCCGCGCCTCCAATGGAACCACCACTCCTGAAGAAGTCGCACGGTGGTTGGCGCAGGAAATATCGAGAAAACGATAGAGCCGCGCGCAAACGCGGCCGCCCGGATCAGGACGGCCGTTAAAATAATAAGGGCGATGTATTTCATGGATTGTCATGGCCGGGCATAGCCGTCCGAAGGACGGCGTGCTTTGCACGCCTATGTCCCGGCCATCTCGCTTAGGAGTGCAGTGCCCTCCTGATCGGGATCACCGGGTTACGGCGCTTTCGCGCCGGCCCGGTGATGACACAAGTGTGTCAGTTCTTGCTCTTGTCTACCAAAGCCCTCTGCTTAATCCACGGCATCATCTCGCGCAGCTTGGCGCCGACCTGCTCGATCGGATGCTCGGCGAGCTTGGCACGCGTCGCCTTGAATGAAGTCTGGTTGACCTTGTTCTCCAGCATCCAGTCGCGGGTGAAACGGCCGGACTGGATGTCAGCCAGTACTTTCTTCATCTCGGCCTTGGTCTCCGGCGTGATCACGCGCGGGCCTGAAACATATTCGCCGTATTCGGCGGTGTTCGACACCGAGTAGTTCATGTTGGCGATGCCGCCCTCATAGATCAGGTCGACGATCAGCTTCACTTCGTGCACGCACTCGAAATAGGCCATCTCGGGCGCGTAGCCGGCTTCCACCAGCGTCTCGTAGCCGGCCTTCATTAATTCGACGAGACCGCCGCACAGCACGGTCTGCTCACCGAACAGGTCGGTCTCGCATTCTTCCTTGAAGGTGGTCTCGATAATGCCGGCGCGGCCGCCGCCGATCGCCGATGCATAAGAGAGCCCGAGGTCGTGCGCATTGCCGGAGGCATCCTTGTGGATTGCCACCAGGCAGGGCACGCCGGCGCCGCGCTGATATTCCGAACGCACGGTGTGGCCGGGGCCCTTGGGCGCGATCATCAGCACGTCGAGGTCGGCGCGCGGTTCGATCAGGTTGAAATGCACATTGAGGCCGTGTGCGAACATCAGCGCTGCACCGTCCTTCATGTTCTTGGCGAGGTGATCGCGATAGATGTCGCCCTGCAATTCGTCAGGCGTGAGCATCATCATCACGTCGGCCCATTTGGCCGCATCCGCGACCTCCATGACCTTGAACTTCTCGGCCTCGGCCTTTTTCACACCGGCAGAGGTCTTGCGCAGCGCGACCGCAACCTCCTTCACGCCGCTATCGCGCAGATTGAGCGCGTGAGCATGGCCCTGGCTGCCGTAGCCGATAATTGCGACCTTCTTGCCCTTGATCAGGTTCAGGTCGGCGTCGCGATCGTAGTAAACACGCATGATACTTGGTCCTTTTGGTCCTTCGTTCGGCCAATGGTCGTTTGCGATGTCGGAGATTGCCCCGTCGCGGAGCTTCTAGGTTGCTCCGGGAGCCGGGGCAAGTCCCTCCCGGCTTCCGTTATTTTCCGTCCCGTTGCTGCTTGATCTGCCGGCGGCCAGCATAGAGCAGCGCAAAGCCCAATAGGACGCTGCCGTACTTGATGATTTCAGGCATTTGCGAGCTTTGTTCGAAACAATAGACCTTGCCGACGAGATTGAAACACCGCGCGTTCTCTTGGGTATAGGGCTTGAGGAAGACGCCCAGCATAAGCAGAGGGATCGCAAGGATGGTCAGCCCCATCTCACATTCCCTCCGGTCCGCGCATGATGGCTGCGATACCGGTGCGCGCCACCTCGACGAGACCAAGCGGTAGCATCAAAGCGATGAACTGCTCGATCTTTTCACTGGCGCCGGTGATCTCAAAAACAAAGCTTTCGGTGGTTGCATCAATCACGCGCGCGCGGAAGGCATCGGCCAGCCGCAGCGCCTCAACCCGGTTCTCGCCCTTGCCCTTGACCTTGACCATGGCGAGTTCGCGCTCGATGGCATTGCCGGCGAGCGTCATGTCCACCACATGATGGACCGGCACCTGCCGGTCGAGCTGGTTCTTGATCTGCTCGATCACCATCGGCGTTCCCGTCGTGACGATGGTAATCAGCGAGAGATGCTGCCGATGCTCGGTCTCCGACACCGTCAGCGATTCAATATTGTAACCGCGACCGGAGAACAGGCCGATCACGCGCGCCAGCACGCCCGGCTCGTTGTCGACCAACACCGAAAGCGTGTGGGTCTCAGCCTTCTGCGCTGTCGGCGCGGCGGGGTAATGACTCGTCGTCGGAGCGTTCATGAGCTGTGTCCTTACCGTCGCAAGATCCCAAATGCGAAATCGCGTCCCTGGCCGCGCACGAGTGCGAGATCAATCCAGAGCATGGCGTGCGCCTCGAGCAAACGCGCATTGCGCAAAGGGCCCGCATCGATCACGTCGAAACCGAGATCGCTGACCAGTTTTGTCACCTTCGGTTTGTTGGCGTCGTCGTCGCCGGCGACGAACATCACAGATTTCACGCCCTTGAATTCCGGGTTTGTCATGTTGCCGAAGCCGGTCGTATTGAGCGTTTTGAAAACAGACGCGCCTGCCGCCCACCCCTGCACTTTTTCACCGCCCGAGATCGCGTGACCGATCTCCAGCGCAATTCCGTCCGGGCCGCGCGTGAGCGGGTTGGTGGCATCGAGGACGATTTTGCCTTTTAGATCGCCCATGGAGCGGACCGCGGCTTCGGTCGCCGGCCATGGCGTCGACAGCACGATCACGTCAGCAGACGCTGCTGCCTCGGCGACCGTCGCCGCGCGCGCTTTTGGACCAATCTTTTGCACCAGCGCCTGCGGTTTTTCTGACTTGGGATCGCGCGCGCCGAACACGATGTCGTGGCCCTTTTGCGCCCAATTGGCGCCAAGCGCGCCGCCGACATTCCCGGCGCCGATAATGGCAATTTTCATGGCTACACCAGCATCTTGCCTTCCTCGGTGATCGCGTCGTCCACGCTGACGCCGGCGTCACCGAGTATCATCTCATTGTGCGCGCGCCCCGACGGAATCATCGGGAAACAGTTTTCCTTCGGGTCGACCACACAGTCGAACAGCACCGGCTTGTCGACCTCGATCATCTCCTTGATGGCACGGTCGAGATCGCCGGGCTTCTGGCAGCGAATACCGTGCGCATGCATGGCTTCAGCGAGCTTGACGAAATCGGGCAAGGCCTCGGAATAACTTTCGGCATAGCGGCCACCATGCAGCAATTCCTGCCACTGCCGCACCATGCCCATGTAGCCGTTATTGAGGATGAATATCTTGATCGGCAGCCGGTATTGCACCGCGGTCGAGAGTTCCTGCATGGTCATCTGCACCGAGGCTTCGCCCGCGATGTCGATGACCAGTGAACCCGGGTGCGCAAGCTGCACGCCAACCGCAGCCGGCAGGCCATAGCCCATGGTGCCCAGTCCACCGGATGTCATCCAGCGGTTCGGCTCCTGGAAGCCGTAGAACTGGGCCGCCCACATCTGGTGCTGACCGACCTCGGTGGTGATGTAGACGTCCTTGTCCTTGGTCAGCTCGTAGAGCCGCTGGATGGCGTATTGCGGCTTGATCACATCATTCGACGGCTTATACGCCAGCGACTTGCGTGCGCGCCATTTGTCGATTTGTGTCCACCACATCTGCAGCGACTTTTTGTCGGGATGGATTGCGCTCGTGCGCCACAATCGCACCATGTCTTCGAGCACGTGCGCGCAGTCGCCGACGATCGGCACGTCGGCCTTGACGTTCTTGTTGATCGAGGACGGATCGATATCGACGTGAATCTTCTTTGAGCCGGGCGAGAAGGCATCCAGCCGCCCGGTGATACGGTCATCGAAGCGTGCGCCGATACAGATCATCACATCGCAATCGTGCATCGCCATGTTGGCTTCGAGCGTGCCGTGCATGCCGAGCATGCCGACCCACTTCGGATCGGCGGCCGGAAAAGCGCCCAGCCCCATCAAAGTGGAAGTGATCGGATATCCGGTCAGCTTGACCAGCTCGCGCAGCAGATCACATGCGGCCTTGCCCGAATTGACCACGCCGCCGCCCGTGTAGAACAAAGGCCGCTTGGCGTGCGCCATCAAGTCGATCGCTTGCTTGATCTTGTCCATATCGCCTTTGACTTTGGGCTTGTAGCCGGTGTGCGGAAAATCCTTCGGCCGCGAATAGATTCCCTTGGCGAACTGGATGTCCTTCGGCACATCGACCACGACTGGGCCGGGCCGGCCGCTCGACGCGATGTGAAATGCCTCGTGCAGCACGCGCGGCAAATCCTCGATGCGTTTGACCAGGTAATTGTATTTTGTGCACGGGCGCGTGATGCCAACTGTGTCGGCTTCCTGGAAAGCGTCGTTACCGATGAGATGCGTCGGCACCTGGCCTGTGATGCAGACGAGCGGAATTGAATCCATCAGGGCGTCAGTCAGGCCGGTGACCGCATTGGTCGCGCCGGGGCCAGACGTGACAAGCACGCAGCCAACCTTGCCGGTCGAGCGCGCGTAACCTTCAGCGGCGTGCACGGCGCCCTGCTCGTGCCGGACGAGAATGTGCCGCACCTGGTTTTGCGCGAAGATAGCGTCATAGATCGGCAGCACCGCGCCACCCGGATAGCCGAACAGATGCTCAACGCCCTGATCAGAGAGCGCCTGAATCACCATTTCTGCGCCGGTCATTTCGCGTGTCATGACATTCCCTTTCGTCGACTGCTCGCCCGATCCAAACTAGCCAATAAAAAAGGCCCCTAACGGGCCACGTCCGGACGCTCGCCTGTGGTCCATTTCTAGGACCCAGCCAGCGCCCGAACCTCTACGACGAGAGTAATAATATTGCGTAACACTGTCTCTGCTCGTACTTTCATTGCGCGGTTTTATAATAGGGCCAAAGGGCCCGGTCAAGCACAAAACAGCGTCATTTGTGGCCTGAAAGCCAGGCCTGGACGGCAGAAATGGCGTTTTCGGAGGTTTCCCAAACCCAATCCTTCATCTGGTTACGAAACCAGGTGACCTGACGCTTTGTGTAGCGGCGCGTGTCCATGATTGCGCCTGCCGTAGCCTCCGCGATCGATAGTTCGCCGTTCAGGTGCCGCATCAGCCACGGCACGCCATGCGCCTTCATCGCCGGCAACAAGGGATCGAGCTTACGGGCGGCGAGCCGCGCCACCTCCTCCAACGCACCCGCGTGCAGCATTGCCGCAAAGCGCGTCTCGATGCGGTGCACCAGTTCCTTGCGCTCGCAGGTGAGGAAGATCTTCACGGCCATGTCTGGATTCAGCAGCGCAGGCATGCCCTCCTTGTGCCAATCCGACAATGAGCGCCCGGTCGCCAATACCACTTCCAGGGCTCGCGCGATCCGTGACCGGTCATTGATCATCAGCCGCTGCGCAGTAGCAGGATCGAGGCGGGCCAACTCGGCATGCAGCGCCGGCGCACCGTCGCTTTGCAAGCGGGCACGCACACCGGCACGAATGTCCGCGGGCACAGGCGGCACGGCGGCGAGCCCTGTGGTCAAAGCTTTGAAGTAAAGCCCGGTGCCGCCGGCAAAAATTGGCACGCGCCCCTGCCCCGCAATCTCCTTCAACGATTTCTCGACGTCACGACACCATCTCCCGACGGAGTAATCTTCTGCGGCATCGACAAAACCATACAGCCGATGCGGGACCCGCTCCTCGTCCTCCAACGTCGGGCGCGCAGTGATGATGCGCAGATCGCGATACACCTGCATGGAGTCGGCATTGACGATGACACCGCCAAGCCGTTCCGCCAGGTCGAGCGCCAGCGCAGACTTGCCGCTCGCCGTCGGCCCTGCAATAAGCACCGCGCTGACTGTTGTCATTGTGTCGCCATGGTTACGACCCTGATAGCACCAGCTGGATGAGAACTCACGCAGCCCACGGAGATAGGCTTGACGCTCATTAAACCTTTCCGCGCCTTGCGGCCTGCGCCCGGACGCGCCGCCGAGGTACTGGCGCCGCCTTACGACGTACTCTCAAGCGCGGAGGCGCGCGAGCGCGCCAAAGGCAAACCTTGGAGTTTCCTGCATATTTCAAAGCCCGAGATCGATCTCGACCCGGCCACCGATCCTTATGACAAAGCCGTCTACGCAAAGGCGAATGAGAATCTCAAACGCATGATCACGGACGGCATTCTGATCCGCGATCCCCAGCCCTGCTATTACGTCTACCGGCTCACTTGGCGCGGCCACAGCCAGACCGGCATCGCCGCCGCCGCTTCGCTCGCCGACTATGCGACCAACCGTATCCGCAAACACGAGTTGACGACGCCCTTGAAGGAGGACGACCGCGTCCGCCAGATCGAGGCTATCAACGCCCAGACCGGTCCTGTGATGAGCGGCTATCCGAGCACCCCTGCAATCGACGCCATGCTGGCGCAGGCAGCCGCCGGCACGCCGGACGTTGACGTCACCGCCGATGACGGCGTGCGCCACCAGCTCTGGAGGATCGCCGACGATACCGACATCAAAAAGCTCACGGATGCATTCGAGCGCCTGCCGGCGATCTACATCGCCGACGGCCATCATCGTTCGGCGGCAGCCGCTCGCGTTGCGGCCGCCAGAAAAGGCGAGGGCTCGCACAGCTATTTTCTATCAGTCATCTTTCCCGAGCGTGAAATGACGATCCTCGACTACAATCGCGTGGTGAAAGATCTCAATGGTCACAGCGCCGAACAATTTCTTGCCGAGCTGCGCAAGAAATTTACAGTGGCCGCATCCGACTCGCCGGTGCGGCCGGCATCATCGAACGAATACGGGATGTATCTCGCGGGCCGCTGGTACAAGCTCTCGATCCGACCCGAGCTGGTTCCGAGCGACCCGATTGGCCGCCTGCCGATCACCGTGCTTACCCGCAACGCGATCGAGCCGTTGCTGGGCATCAAGGACCCACGCACCGACAAACGCATTGATTTCGTTGGCGGCGCGCGCGGGCTGGAGGAGCTTGAGAAGCGCGTGAAATCGGGCGAAATGGCCGTCGCCTTCGCGCTTTATCCCACACAGATGCGCGATCTGATGGCGGTGGCCGATGCGGGCGGCATCATGCCGCCGAAATCGACCTGGTTCGAGCCCAAGCTCGCCGACGGCATGGTCAATCATGTGCTCGACTGACGAAAGCACCCGCCCACAGCTTGCAAGACCCAACTCTACTGCAGGCTAAGCGCCACAAAGCTCGGATCGCCGTCGGGCGTGACGACCAGCAGGACAGCCGCTTTTTTGCCGTCCTTCTTGAGCTTCTCGATGCGTTGCTGCAGCTCGGCGGCATTCGTTACCGGCTGCTGCTGGACCTCGGCGATGACCATTCCCGGCGCAAGACGCTTTTCGGATGCCGGTGAATTTGGATCGACGCCGGTAATCAGAACGCCTTTCACTTTTTCCTTGATGTTGTGTTTTTTGCGCAGATCGTCGGTCAGATTGGCAAGGTCGAGACCCAGCGCCTTCTTGACGACCGGCTTGGCATCGGGCGCCGCATCTTTCTTCGGATCGAGTGCCGCCTGCTTTTTCTCGTCCTCGAGCCGGCCGAGCTTGACGATTTTCTTTTCTTCCTTGCCTTTGCGAATGACGATGACTTCCACATCCTTGCCGACCGGCGTGTCGGCAACGATCTTGGGCAGGTCACGCATTTCCTTGATGTCTTTGCCGTCGAATTTGACGACCACGTCGCCGGGTTCGATGCCCGCGGGTTTTGCCGGACCCTTGTCGTCGATGCCGGCAATCAACGCGCCCCGTGCCGGCTTGATGCTGAGGCTTTCGGCAATTTCGTCGCTCACCTGCTGGATGCGCACGCCGAGCCAACCACGGCGCACTTCCTTGAATTCGCGCAATTGATCGACCACAGGCACCACGGTCTTCGATGGGACCGCAAAGCCGATGCCGATGGAGCCGCCCGATGGTGAGATGATCGCCGTGTTCACACCAATCACTTCGCCGTTCAGATTGAACAGCGGGCCGCCCGAATTACCGCGGTTAATGGCAGCGTCGGTCTGAATGTAATTGTCATAGGGCCCAGACTGGATGTCGCGGTTGCGTGCCGAGACGATGCCGGCGGTCACCGTGCCACCAAGACTGAACGGATTTCCGATCGCGATGACCCATTCGCCCAGCCGCAACTTGTCACTATCTCCAAACTTCACCGCCTTGAGTGGTTTGGTCGGCGTAACCTTGAGGACCGCGAGATCGGTCTTCTGATCGCGGCCGATGACTTCGGCCTTTAGCGTGGTGCCGTCATTAAGGATGACGTTGACTTCGTCGGCGTCGGCGATCACGTGATTGTTCGTCACAACCAGCCCGGATGTATCGATAATGAAACCCGAACCCAGGGAGTTGACGCGGCGCGGCGACGGTGTCTGGCCGTTTTGTCCGTTCTGACCGCCCTGCCCGCGCCGGTTCTTGAAAAACTCCTCGAAGAATTCCTCGAAGGGCGAACCCGGCGGCAACTGTGGCATCGCGCCGCTGCTTAGATCCACGGACTGTTTGGTGGATACGTTGACCACGGCGTCAATCACCTGTTCGGCAACATCTGCAATGCCATCCGGCCCGCGCGCTGCAGCCGGCACGGTCAAGGCCGGCCAGGCGATAACAGCAGCGGTCAATAGGGCCAAGCCGGCGCGGCCGACAGGGGTGGTGGAGCGGAAGAAGAAGGATGCGCCCATGGGCGTCGTGTCTCCTCAGAGTACGGTTTCAAAGAGAGTGGCCCCGACTTCAGGGCGATTCAAGGGCGCCGCAAATCAATACCATGGGAGGCTGTTGACTGCTGTCACCCCCGCACCAGCCAGACCATGACCAGGCCGACGATCGCCGAGCCTATTCCGATCAGGCGCAGCGATACATCCGGGGTCTGCAGCACACTGGTCATCGCACGTTTGGCCGCCTCCGGAAATGCCGCGAAGATCAAGCCTTCGATGACAAAAACCAGTCCCAGCGCGGCCAAAAAGTCAGTCATACCGCTCCCGCGCGTCCACTAGCGGGGAAGCGCCGGAGCCGCCGGAGCGGACGCCGGGTTGTCCCGCGGCTTGCCCAACGGATCGTTGAAATAGCGGAAGAAACTGGAGTCCGGCTTCAGTACCATCCGGGTGTCGCTCTGCTTGAGACCATTCTCGTAGGCCTGCATCGAGCGGTAGAAGACAAAGAAGTTCGGATCCTGGTTGAAAGCGTCGGCGAATATCTTATTCCGGGTCGCGTCGCCCTCGCCGCGGATTTGCTCCGACTTCGAGGTCGCGTCGGCCACCAGGACCGTGACCTCACGATCAGCACGCGAACGGATTTCCTGCGCGCGCTGCGCGCCCTGCGCGCGGAATTCAGCCGCCTCTCGCTGGCGTTCCGTTTGCATTCGTTGGTAGACCGCCTGGCTGTTTTGCTCCGGCAGATCGGCGCGGCGAATACGGACGTCGACCACTTGAACGCCGTAGCTGGTGGCTTCGCGGTCGACTAATTCGCGAATACGCGCCATCAGATCAGAGCGCTGGTCACGCACCACATGCATGAATGTGACTTCGCCGAGCACACGGCGCAGCGCCGAATTGAGCAGGATGGAGAGCTGCGAATTGGCGCCTGTGATTGAACCAAGCGTTTGATAGAAACGCAGCGCGTCCTTGATGCGGTACCGCGCGAATGCATCGACCACCAACCGCTTTTGGTCGGAGGCAATCACTTCCTGCGGAGGCGCTTCCAGATCGAGGATGCGCTTGTCGATATAGACAACCGAATCGATGAACGGCGCCTTGAAGTTCAGCCCGGGTTCGTCGACCACGCGCACCGGCTGGCCAAGGCGGACAACCAGCGCCTGCTCTGTCTGGTAGACCGAGAACAGTGACGAGTAGGCGACGATAAGTGCGGCGACACAAAATACCGCAACGATGCCGCCAATGAAATTAAGTCTCATGGCCGGGCCCCCGTCGCATTCTGACCGCGCGCCTGCGGCGGACGGGAGATCTCATTGAGCGGCAAATAAGGCACCACCCCGCCGCCGCCGGGGCCGGAATCCAGAATGATCTTGTCGGCGCCGCCAAGGACCCGTTCCATGGTTTCCAGGTACATGCGCTCGCGGGTGACGTCCGGCGCTTTCTTGTATTCCTCGAAGATCTTCAGGAAGCGCGACGTTTGGCCAGTCGCTTCGGCCACAGTCTGCTCACGATACGCTTCCGCAGCCTGGACGATTTGAGCAACCCGGCCGCGCGCCTCGGGAACAACGCGGTTGGCGTACGTCTGCGCCTCGTTCTGTGCACGCTCCTGATCGATACGAGCGGCCTGCACGTCGCGCAATGAATCGATCACCTGCGCCGGCGGGTCGACTTTCTGCAATTGCACCTGTTGTATAATGACGCCGGCACCGTAGTGGTCGAGAACCTTCTGCATAAGGTCCTGAACCGAAAGTTCGATGCTCTGGCGCGCGACGGTCTGGATCTCGCGGCTGTCGGAGCGTCCGATCACCTCGCGCATGGCGCTTTCCGCCACCGCTTTAACTGTCCCCTCCGGGTTCTGGATGTTGAAGAGAAACTCGCCGACACCGGTTGGTTTGACTTTCCAGAGCACCGAGAAGTCGACATCGACGATGTTCTCGTCGCCGGTGAGCATCAGGCTCTCTTCAGGAACGTCACGCACCGTCGTGCCGCCGCGCCTTACATCGTCAACTGAACGCATGCCGATGTCGATCTTGTTGACGCGCAACGCCTTGGGCGTGAGCACTTTCTCGATCGGATAAGGCAGATGGTAATTCAGGCCGGGCTGCACCTCCCGAACTTCCTTGCCAAACCGCAGCACCGCACCGAGCTCATCCGGCTCGACCCGGAAGAAGCCCGAAAAGCCCCAAAGAACCAGAAGCCCGAGCGCGATCAGCGCAAACCCCCGGCCGCCGAAATTGCCGCCGGGCAGGTAGCGCCGCAATTTGTCCTGACCCCGTCGGAGGATTTCCTCCAGGTCCGGCGGCGTCGGTCCCGGCGATTGCGGTCCAGAGCCCCACGGCCCCTTGCCGCCCGGGCCCCAAGGGCCGCCACCGCCCTGATTGCTCCATGGCATTGAAAATGTCTCCCGCGCCGGAGTTCTTGCCCGGCCGCCTCTAGTTGGGAGGGGTTATAGGGGACGCCAAGCCCCGTTACAACGCGCCGCCATGCCGCATTTTATCGGCGATTCAGCGCCTTACATACGTCGCCAGGGTGAAATCGGCGTCGTCGTCCGGGCCGGCATAGTGCTCCTCACGCCAGACCTCCTGCCAGACCTCCGGATCGATCGGCGGAAAGACCGCCTCGCCCTCCGGAGACGCGTGCACGTGGGTGATCTCCAGCCGGTCGGCCATCGGCATTGTGGCGGCGAAAACATCACTGCCGCCGATCACCATGATTTCATCGACGCCGTGCTTGGCCGCATCGGCGCGCGCGAAGCTCAGCGCAGCATCGAGGCTGGTTGCCAAGACTGCGCCTTGGGCAACCAGCGTCAGATCGCGCGAGAGCACGATATTCGTCCGGCCCGGAAGCAATTTCCCGATCGACTCATGCGTCTTGCGCCCCATGACCACCGGGCGGTTCAACGTCACCTTCTTGAAGTGCTGCAAATCAGATTTCAGGCGCCACGGCAGTTGACCATCACGGCCAATGACCAGGTTCTCACCGATCGCTGCGACCAGTACGATTTTCATCACTGCGCGCCTTTACGCTCAATCGAACATGAAACGGGAAGCAGACAGAAGAGCACAAGACTGCTTTGTGATCGTACGATTATCTGCATAGGCCAATTGTTCTGACATTTCCCTAACGACCGCGCATTCGGCGCGGAAGGCGCGTACACCGAAAACATCGGCCAATTGGGCCGAAGTCGCCTCTTAAAATCATCTTAGTTGGATGCGTACAAACAGCGGCAACAAGACTATCGCTTATTGGCAAACGCCTATACGGCAACTTCCGCTTTGATGTGAGGATGTGGATCGTAGTTCTCGATCGAAAAGTCCTCATAGCGAAATGCAAATATATCCCGCACCGCCGGATTGAGACGTATCGAGGGTAAGCGGCGCGGCGCACGGCCCAACTGCAACCGCGCCTGCTCAATATGGTTGAGATACAGGTGCGCATCGCCGAACGTGTGAACGAAATCGCCGGGCTCGTAGCCGGTCACTTGCGCAACCATCAACGTCAGGAGTGCATAAGACGCGACATTAAACGGGACACCGAGAAACACGTCAGCCGAGCGCTGGTAGAGCTGGCATGACAGCCTGCCTTCGGCGACGTAGAACTGAAACAGACAATGACAAGGCGGCAGCGCCATCTTGTCGACATCGGCCGGGTTCCATGCAGTGACGATCAGCCGCCGCGAATCCGGATTGCGCCTGATCATTTCGATGACGTGGCTGATTTGGTCGATGGTCTTGCCATCTTTTGTGGGCCATGACCGCCATTGCTGGCCATAGACCGGACCGAGGTCGCCCCGCTCGTCGGCCCACTCGTCCCAGATGCGAACGCCGTGGTCTTGCAGGTATTTTACATTGGTGTCACCGGCCAGAAACCAGAGCAGCTCGTGAACGATCGACTTGAGGTGCAGCTTCTTGGTGGTGAGCAGCGGAAAGCCCTCGTCCAGGCGAAATCGCATTTGATGCCCGAACACGGAAATTGTCCCGGTTCCGGTCCGGTCACGCTTTTCCACGCCGTCGGCGAGGATATGTTCCATCAAATCGAGATATTGGCGCATCGGCTGCTCAAACCGCCCACGACTCAAACATGGGGAAGTTTACCGCAGGCGGCAACGGCTGGCTGGTTTTTATCAACGGCCGAAATCCCGCGCTTTTTGTGACCCGCCCGGATTTGCTACCATCGCAACGTCGCCGTTGGGGGAAATGCCATGAGTCTCGATCATCTGCTTGTCGCCAAGATCCTGTTTACGCTGACCACTGCAGGCTGGGGCGTATTGACCGTAGTCGCCGACTTCAACAAGACCCACGCAACAAACCCGAAATGGACGCCACATGCCCGCTTCCATGTGGTGTGGCAGGTTTCCAGCTATGTGGGCTTCGGCCTGCTGGGCTTCGCGCTGATTTGGTGGCCCGGTCCGGTGGCACTTGAGCGGCTCTATCTGGTCGCCGCGATGAGCGTCATCGTATATGCCGCCTTCTTCGGGTCGCTGATGGCGATGCCGATCTATGGCGGCTCGGCTTACGACAAGAATGGCTACAAGCCGTTCAAAGCGCCGATCCCGATCATTTCCAGGACCTGGGACGTCAATATTACCGCCTTCTCGATCCAGGTCCTGTTGCTGGCGGGGGGCATTGCAGCGGTGACCCGGTGATCCGCGAAACAGCAAAGCCGGCGACGTGCCGGCTTTGCAATTACGTAGTGTGGCAGTAGCGCCTGTTACTCGACGAACACTTCCTCGCGCCGCTTGCGGATCATCGGCAAGGCCGCGATCACCAACAACGTGGCTGCAACCGCGATCAATCCCGCCGAAATCGGCCGGGTGAGAAACACGGTCGCATCGCCGCGTGCAATCAGCATGGCGCGGCGCAGGTTCTCCTCCATCAGCGGACCAAGCACGAAAGCCAACACCAGCGGCGCGGGCTCAAATTCGTGCTTGTTCAGCCAATAGCCGAACAGACCGAATATCGCGGCGATCACCACGTCGGTCGGCGAATTGTTGATCGAATAAATGCCGATACAGCAGAACACGATGATGGAAGGATAAAGCAGCCGATATGGCACCCGCAGCAGACTCACCCACACGCCGACCAACGGCAAATTGATGATGACCAGCATCAGGTTGCCGAGCCACATCGAGGCAATCATGCCCCAGAACAGTTCGGGCTGTTTCGTCATGACCTGCGGACCCGGCACGATGCCGTGAATGGTCATGGCACCGACCATCAGCGCCATCACGGCATTGGGCGGAATGCCAAGCGTGAGCAGCGGAATGAAGGAAGTCTGCGCGGCGGCATTGTTGGCGCTTTCAGGCGCGGCTACGCCCCTGATTTCGCCGTGTCCGAAGCGCTCCGGATGCTTGGATATGCGTTTCTCAAAGGTGTAGGCCGCGAACGAAGCAACCACCGCTCCACCGCCCGGCAGAATTCCCAGGATAGAACCGAGGATGGTGCCGCGCGCGATCGCACCGGATGAATCGATCAGGTCCTGGCGTGTCGGCATCAGGCCCGAAATCTTGCCCTTCACGATGTCGCGGCTTTCCTGCGACATTTCAAGATTGCGAATGATCTCGGCAAAGCCAAACAGGCCCATCGCCACATTAGTAAAGCCAATGCCGTCGGAGAGTTCCGCGATGTCGAAGGTCATGCGGCCGGCGCCGGTCTCCAGGTCGGAGCCGACCATCGACAGCAACAGACCGGTCAGGACCATGGCAATGGACTTGAGTACGGAGCCTTTCGCCAGCACCACCGCAAAGATCAGGCCGAGCAACATCAGCGAAAAATATTCCGCCGGGCCAAAGAGCAGTGCAATCGAGGTCAGCGGCACGCCCAGCGCTGCAACCAGCACTGTTGAGATGCAGCCAGCAAAGAACGAGCCGATTGCGGCGATCGACAGCGCCGCACCGGCGCGGCCCTGCCGCGCCATTTGGTGGCCGTCGAGACACGTGATCACGGAGGTTGCCTCGCCCGGGATATTGACCAGCACCGAGGTCGTCGACCCGCCGTATTGCGCGCCGTAATAAATGCCGGCGAGCATGATCAGCGCGCCGACCGGCGGCAGGCCGAATGTGATTGGAAGAAGCATGGCGACCGTCGCAACGGTGCCGATGCCGGGCAGCACGCCGACCAACGTTCCGACCAGCGCGCCGAGCAGGCAGAAGCCGATGTTGTAGGGATTCGCGGCGACCGAGAAACCCATCGCGAGATTGGCAAGAAGTTCACTCATGGCGGTTCTTCCTGCTCAAATCCAGGGCCACAGCTGGAACGGCAGCTGCAGCAGATAGACAAATAGCGCGACGCAGAACGCGGTCATCGCCACGGCGGCGATCAGGCTTTCCACCCAGCGCATTTCGGTTGACCCAAATATCGAAATCAGAAAGGCCGCGAAAGTCGACGGTACCAGCCCGAGCGGCGGAATAGTCAGCGGCCCGATGGTCAGCCCACGGATCATGCCGGCAAACGCCAGGATCGCGAGCAGCACCCAAGCCGGTCCGCGAACCGCGTATTTTTCAATCGGCGGACCGTCGACCATAAGGCCAGAGAGCGCTACCAGCGCGCCGCAGATCGCAAGCAACCCGGCAAACAAGCGTGGCGCGGTCCCCGGCCCGAATGCAAAGCCATGAGTTCCCGGCAGATCGCCCGAAGTCAAAATTGCAATGATTGCAAGTCCAATGAGCGCAAGCCCACCGTAAAAATCGCGCGGACCACGTACCTTGAAACGAAACCCGCCCCCCTTCGCGGAGGTTTTGACCCCCTCGGCCATCTTCGTCCTCCCCTGCACTTTATTCTTTGTTTTTATTCTTGGTCTTGGTTCTTGGACTGAACCCCACACCCAATCCCTAGCACATGAGCCGGCCCCGCCGGAAGCGCCCATCTGGGGTGGTGTCTTATTACAGCCAGCCGCTCAGGCCGAGCAGGCCGCCGGCTACGAAAATCCAGAGCGGATTGATGCGGGTGGCAAAGCCGACCACGGCAGTAATCGCAGTAATTGCGGCGGCATAGATATTGTGGTCCGCGCTGCGGGCGAGCACAAAGGCGCTGGCCGCGATCAGCCCCAGCGAAAGCGGAACGAGCCCAGCCTGTATCGCAATTCGCCAGCGCGCCTCCTTGAAACGATCCCATGTGCGCGCGACGAAAAACGCCATGAGGCAAGTCGGCCCGCACATTGCGGCAGTCGCTACCGCCGCGCCGGCAAATCCGGCGACATGATATCCGATCAACGTCACAATGATGATGTTCGGCCCCGGCGACACCTGAGCGATCGCGAACATGTCGGCGAACTGCCGATCGTTCATCCAATGCATCACGTCGACCGCGATGCGGTGCATCTCCGGGATCGCGGCATTGGCGCCGCCCACCGCAAACAGCGACAACAGCGCGAAATAGCCGGCGAGCGTGAGCAGCGGGTTGTCGTTCATCGCTTAAACCACGCGCAGGCAATGCTGACCGGTGCCAGCGCCACGAACACCCACGGCAACGGCCAGTTCATGATCGCGACGCCAGTGAATGCGGCTATCGCAATAATCGGCGCCCAATCCCGCCGTACGCGAAACAATGGCGCCGCCATCTTGGCGACCACCGCCATCAGCAAGCCGACCGCGGCGGCTGTGATCCCGGCAAGGATTCGGCTGAGCACTGCGAGGTCGCCGAAATGGGCGTACAGCACCGCCAGCACAAACACGATTATGAGCGGTGGCCCCATCAGCCCGGCGAGCGCAACCGCGGCCCCCGGCGCGCCACCGAAGCGGGAGCCGAACACGACGGAGAAATTCACGACATTCGGTCCGGGCAGGAATTGCGAGAGCGCAAAGGCCTCGTTGAATTCCTCCGCGGTCATCCAGCCTTTCTGCTCGACGATTTTGCGTCGCGCCCATGGCAAGGCACCGCCAAAACCTGAAATCGAGACGATCACGAAGGAGACAAACAGTTCGGACAAAGACGGCCGCGTCGCTGCAGACGCATTGCCCGACTGTAAACGGCTGGAATCGTTCATACGACGTAGGGTTACATCGTGCCGACGGCTGCGACTAGGTGGCAGCACGCAGGCTACCCTTGCGCCGCGACTGCGTACTGCAGATGATTGGCTGCACATGCGGCTTCCGGGAGGCGCACCATGCAGCGGCGGGAGTTCTTCACCCTAGTGGGCGGCGCAGCAGTCTGGCCTGTTATCCGGCCACTCCAAGCACGGGCACAATCAGGTTATCCGGACCGTCCGATCACGCTGATCGTTCCGTACGCACCCGGCGGCGGCAACGACGTGGTGGCGCGCGCGGTCATCGAACCCATGAGCAAGTCGCTTGGCCAGCCGATCGTGATCGAAAACCGCGGGGGCGCCGGGGGATCGGTCGGGACGCGTCAAGTCGCCAGGGCCGCGCCAGATGGCTACACATTGGGCCTCGGCGGAACCGGCACTCTCGCCATCGATCCGACTTTATATCCGAACGTCGGCTACGACCCGCGCAAGGACTTCGCGCCGGTCGGATTGATCGCGACAACCCCGCTTATTGTTCTCGTGAACCCATCAGTCCCGGCGCACAACATGAAGGACCTGATCGCGTTGGCGAAAAAGCAGCCGGGCAAACTCAACTATGCGTCGGCCGGTACCGGCAGCGGCATTCATCTCGGGACGGTTTTGTTCGCGGAATCCACCGGCATCAATATCACCCATATTCCGTATAAAGGCTCCGGACCCGCGCTTACGGATCTGCTCGGCGGCCATGTGCAGATTTATTTCTCCTCGCTGCCGCCAGCCATCGGCCTGGTGAAGGATGGCAAGCTGCGCGCGCTTGGCGTAACCGGTCTCAAGCGCTCGGCGTCATTTCCGGATGTTCCGACGGTGGCGGAGCAAGGGCTCCCTGGCTTCGAGGCCGTGCTGCACTATGGGATCGTTGCGCCGGCTGGCACCCCGCGGCCCATCATCAACAAGCTCAATGCGTCGCTGCGTGCGGCGCTGAATGACAGCAAGGTGCATGATCACATCGCAACGGAAGGCGCGGAGCCATTGCCGACGAGTCCGGACGAATATGCTGCCGATATCGACCGCGAGGAAACCAAGTGGTCGGCCCTCGTGAAAAAATCAGGCGCGACCGCAAACTAGCCGCCGACGCCGAGTTCCTTGAAAATCTCGGAATTGTGCTGGCCGAGCGTGGGCGGCGGCGCATCAATGTGCGGGCCGCCGTGCGCAAACGTAAAAGCAGCGAGCGGCACCCCGAAGGCGTCGCTAATGCCGTTACCAGCCGCGTGGCGATGAATTATCCCGCGCGACCCGAGCTGGGGATCGGCAACCGCCTCGCCCATCTTGCGCACGCGCGCCGCAGGCACGTGGTTTGCTTGCAGGAAAATCTCCCACTCGTCGGCGGTGCGCGTTCGCATGATCTCACGTAGCGTCGCGGCTTCGCGCTCGCGGTCGGCGTCGCGCTCTTCATTTGTTTTCTTGATCATGTCCGGACGCTCGAGCAGCGTCCACAGACGGCGCTGCTGGCGCAAATTACTCGCGCCAACCATCACGATTCCGTCTTTGGCCTGATAGGCGCTGTTGGTCGCGTGCGGATGTTGGTTGCCGCTCGGCTTGGGGTGCACGCCGTTACGCAAATAGCCAGTGAGATGTGAACTCATCAGGATCATCGCCACGTCGAGCATGGCCATGTCAATTCGCTGGCCCTTGCCGGTACGCTCTCGCTGGAACAGCGCCGCTGACAGCGCAAAAGCACCGGTCATACCGGTCGCATAATCGACCGCAGGCGATCCGAACTTGATCGGATTGACCTCGGGCGTGCCCGTCATCGCCATGATGCCGGACGTTGCCTGGATCACATGATCGTAGGCAGTCTGCGGGCTGCGCGGGCCTTGCTGCCCGAAAGCAGAAAACGACGCGTAAATCAGGCGCGGATTGATCGCGGCGAGCGCATCGTAACCCAGGCCGAGAGCCTCGAATGCGCCGGGACGATAGTTCTCCACGAAAACGTCGGCAGTCGCGACCAGCTTCTTGAGAATGTCGCGATCCTTCTCCCGCTTTAAATCGAGCGTGATCGAACGCTTGTTGGATGCCTGCGTGAGAAATGCCGTGCCCATGTTGCGGCGATTGAGCTCCTTGTCTGTGCCCACGCCGCGGCTTTGGTCGGGATCGTCCGGGTGCTCGACTTTGATCACATCGGCGCCGAGGACGGCCAGTTGATAGGTCGCGAACGGTCCCGCCAGCACATGGGTGATATCGATCACCCGGATGCCCTCAAACGGCTGCATGCTTTCCTCCCGTACCAGGGTGGCCAGCATACCCGTTCAACGCGGGACGGGCTCAAGTCCTTTCGCCTGGAAGAGCGCAGACGAAGCGGGGCTGGCCAAAGAATGGACAAAGGCCTTGGCCGCGGCCTCGACCTTGCAGTCAACGCCGACGCCCGCACAAAAAACCGTGTACAGTTGCAATTCGTCCGGTAGCGGCCCGGCGAAGTCCACGCCCTTGACCGGCAAAAGCTCGGGAATCTGCTGCACGGCCAAATCCGCCTCACCGCGCGCGACCAACTCTGCAATGCGGCCGCTGCCGCCCAAAACGATTTTGCCGCGCATCGCGTCGGCAATGCCAAGCCGTGCGAGCAGACTTTCAAAATACACACCACTCGTACCCTCCCGCGAGCGCACGACTGACCGTGCCGCGAGGAGTGCGCGCATGAACGCGTCGATACTGGAAATGTCTGGCCTGGCTGCACCTTGACGAACTGCAATGCCGAGACCGGAACGACCAATATCGACGCAGCTCTCGCGAATAACTTTGCCCTGGCCTGCCAACGCGTCGATCACCGGACGCGTGACAATCGCCACGTCGAACACTGCGCCCTCTTCGATTCTGCGCTTGAGGGCATTGGCAGGGTCATAGTCGATGACGAGCCGCGCCCCGTTCTCGCGCTCGAATGATGGCGCAAGCGCGCGCAGAACCTCTTCGACGGCGTGGGTGCTGAGAACTTTGATGTCGGCCACTGCTAGCCTCCGGCCCCATATCGCTTCGGCCGAAGCGGCCTGCCAAGGCTTATATGCCTTCTTTTATGGCCCAATCGCCCGCTCTTCCTTCGGTAACCTTCAGCGCCTATATTCCTAGGTGCTGGGGCAACCCGGCTATGGCGATAAACGGCCGTCGTAATAAACCTTTCGGACCCGGGGGCAGTACCCGGCGCCTCCACCAAAGCCCGCTACCAGACCCGACGGATTCGGGCTTCGGCGGGGGCGAAATAGGATCGACGAGGGCGTAAAGGACGGACTTTTGCTCGGCATGGTACCGCCGTTATCGGGCCGTCTCATAGTTGCAAACGACAACTATGCTCCGGTTGCTCAGGCCGCGTAAGCGGTTTGACTAACCAAGCCTACAAGTCCTAGCCGTCTTAGCAGCGGTTAGGCGGGGTCCGGAGGCACCTGGCAACAGAAGCCTCCACTTCATCCTCTCCCGGCAACGGTATGCGATTATGACAGCGGGGCTGTGAATGGCCTGCGCGGGGATAGCGCTGGGAGCGTACGGCGCGGTACATTCGCGCGATTCCTGAAAAGGCGCGCTTCGTCATGGCCGACCAGATCCGCTACGACCTTCTGACCCAGCAGGCACTTCGGGGGGTCGTGCGCAATGTTCTCGCGGATACCGCGAAGAAAGGGTTGCCGGGCGACCACCACTTCTACATTTCATTCGATACGCGCGCCGACGGCGTGCGTCTTTCGGATCGCCTGCGCGCGCAATACCCCGATGAGATGACCGTTATTCTTCAGCATCAATTCTGGGACCTGAAGGTCGGGGACGAAGACTTCGAGGTCGGCCTGTCATTCGGCGGCGTCCCGGAACGGCTCACCGTGCCTTACGAGGCAATCAACGGATTCTTCGATCCATCGGTGCAATTCGGCCTGCAATTCGAAGAGGTCGTCGAAGGCGAAGAGCGCCAGCCGCCGGCGAATGCACAAGAACCGCCTGCGGCCAAGAAGAAGCGTCTGCCGGCCGACGCGCCGGCGGCGATTGGCCAGGCTGAGCCTGCACCACCGGCACGCCCGGCCGCACCTGCCGCCAGGCGCGAGAAGCCAGAGAAATCCGAAAAGCCCGATAAGCCCGATAAGCCCGGCGGCGGTGGCGGCGAGGTGGTCCGGTTGGACCGTTTTCGCAAAAAATAGGCGGCACGCTCGCACTTGTTTCTGACGTTGGTCGGCGTAGCCTCGCGCTCGCACAATCTGATTTTGGCAGCGTTAGACGAATTTCATGGCGAAGACGCGCAAGACATCCGTCAAAACCCGTCTGGAGAGTGACGCGTTCGGGCCATTGGCGATTCCCGCCGATAGCCTTTGGGGCGCGCAAACCCAGCGGTCACTGCATAATTTTCGCATCGGCACCGAGCGGATGCCGATCGAGATCGTGCGGGCACTCGGCTTGATCAAACGGGCCGCAGCCGAGGTCAATCGTGCGCTGGGATCACTCGACCGCAGGCGTGCCGCGGCTATTGCCGCCGCGGCACAGGATATCGCCGACGGCAAGCTGGACCGGCATTTTCCGCTGCTGGTTTGGCAAACCGGGTCGGGCACACAAACCAACATGAACGTCAATGAAGTGATCGCAAATGCCGCCAACCTCAAGCTTGGCGGCGCACTCGGCGCCAAATCGCCGATACATCCGAACGATCACGTCAATATGAGCCAGTCGTCGAACGATTCAATTCCGACTGCCATGCATGTCGCCGCGGCAATGGAGATCGATCGCCACCTCAAGCCAGCCTTGGCGCGCCTGCTCAAGGCGCTCAATGACAAGGCGAAGGAATTCGCCGGCATCATAAAGATCGGGCGCACCCATACGATGGATGCGACACCGATCACACTGGGCCAGGAGTTTTCCGGCTACGCCGCACAAACGAAATCCGCGCTCGCGCGGCTCGCGCTGGCACAACGCGAGCTTTATCCCCTCGCGCAGGGCGGCACCGCTGTCGGCACCGGACTCAATTCGAAACCGCAATTTGCAAAGGCATTCGCGCGCCGCATTGCCAAGCTGACCAAACTGCCTTTTGTCAGCGCGCCCAACAAATTTGAGCACATGGCCGGCCATGATGCCTATGTGTTCGCACATGGCGCCATTAATTCCACCGCCACCGCGCTGTTCAAGATCGCCAACGATATTCGCTTGCTGGGTTCGGGCCCACGCTCCGGCCTGGGCGAACTGATTTTGCCGAGCAACGAACTCGGGTCATCGATCATGCCGGGCAAAACCAACCCGACCCAGAGCGAGGCGCTGACCATGGTCTGCTGCCAGGTCTTCGGCAACAACACCACCATGACAATTGCAGGAAGCCAGGGACATTTCGAACTCAACGTTTACAAGCCGGTGCTCGCCTACTGCATGCTGCAGTCGATCCGCCTGCTTGGCGATGCCGTGAACTCATTCACCGACAATTGTGTCACGGGGATTCGCGCCAACGAACCTCGCATCCGCGAGCTCATGCAACGATCGCTGATGCTGGTCACCGCGCTGGCGCCGCGGATCGGCTACGATAAAGCCGCGCAGGTCGCCAAGGCGGCGCATGCCAACGGCACGACGCTGCGCGACGAAGCCCTGCGTCTGGGATTTGTGAGCGGCGCTGAATTTGATCGTCTCGTCCGGCCAGAAAAAATGATCCGCCCCCGCTAGCGCGGCCGCGCCGGACGCGTTTTCCCGTTGTTGATGAATAAATTGGCACGCCACGTCATCATTTTGTCGAAACCTGATGTCACATGCTTGAGTTGTAATCCGACGAAATACCGGCAGGTCGGGTGGTCAACGCAAGTATCCTGCTACTGGTTTATTGAGTTTCGCGGTGCGTTATTTCGAATACCGAAAAAGTGCCGTAGGGTTTTAGTTGAGCTCATTTCATGATCTCGCCAGTAAAATTCCGGGCTTACCTAAATATACATTGGCTAGTCCTATAGTACCTCCCCAATCGTTGTCGTTATTTGTCGTGGTATTCGTTCGCGCGCGTACAGGGAACTTTTGCGGTCAACTAACCGTGTATTGAATTACAGCAGCAATCGGCCACAAAATATCGAATGCAATCTTGTGGAAACTGCCAAGAAATTTCCGAAAGGCGAAATTTCGCCCACGTGTGGGCGCATTTGGCAGCGAAGGTTGGAAGTTAGCTGAACGCTGAACTGAAACGTATCCGGCTACCCCTTCGAGGGCCACGGAATGGCTGAAGTGCTCAATCTTCGGACCGTGCGCAAGCGAGCCAAGCGGCAACAAGACGATCAGCGTGCGAGCGCTAATCGTGTTGCCTTTGGCGAATCTAAACGTGTCCGAAAGCTTGAAGCAGCGCAGCGGGCGAAAGTCCGCCGTGACCTTGATCAGTGCCGGATCGAAATAGGGGACCGCTAATGAAATCTCCGGTAGTCAAACGTTCGATCGTTATCGCAGGTCACAAGACGAGCGTGAGCCTGGAAGACGCTTTCTGGAAGGGGCTCAAGGAAATCGCGAATGGCAGGGAAAAGACCCTGTCAGATCTTGTGGCTTCGATCGATACGGATCGCCGTCACGGAAATCTGTCGTCCGCGATTCGTCTTTTCGTTCTTGACCACTACCGAATGCACAATGGCGAAGAACACAGTGTGCCAAGCGAGGCGCGCGAGGTTCAAGGTGCGCCGCGCTTGATGCATTCAGTTCTGCGGGCCGACTGAGGCCGCCGGCCGGCCCGCGTTTCTTGGCGCGGGCGCAGGCCGGATATCAACTGGAGCTGGTAAGGCAGGAGCCTGCTGGCTCTGGTTCTTTGGCGCCGGTCGAACGCGTTGCTGTGGCGGCGCATTTTCCATCGTGCGCAATCGCTTCGTCTGATCGTCAACTGCACGTAGTGTGAGCCAGCCGGTGAGCGCCGACACATCGATCGTGCGCGCCGGTGCATTTGACGGACCCTTCAGCGACACGAAAATCTCAGGCCGAGCGCCGGCTGCGGTGCCCTGCCCCGTCAACGTGAGGCGTGCATCCATGGTGCCGTCGGTCAGATCGAGCGTGCTCGCCGCCGAAAGCACTGCGTCCGCGCTATCCACCGTGACCCTGTCGATCCGCAACTGACCGGAGGCCACGCGCACGACGGCCTCGACGCGCTTCAAAGACAATGGCCCGCCCTCCAGCGATTTGAGCACCAAATCCGAAATACGGCTCCGCTCGATCGGCATGCCCTGATCGACCGCGCGGATGACGGCATTGAAGGCGTGCGGATCGAGGCCGGCGAGTTGGCCATCCGTGAGCACCAGCTTGCCGGCGCCCTTCAGCGACCCGATCAGCGCAACCGGACTCAAGCCCGTGCCCTCGACCTCAGCGGTCACCGCACCCGTTCCGCGGAACGGCGGCGACGCTGCCGCATACGGCCAGGCAGCCGCATTCGCGCCGGTCACGGAGATCTTGGCATGTGCAGTCAAGCCGTCAACGCCGCGACGAAACGACATCTCGCCGGACAATGGTCCGCCGGCGAGATGCCCGGCGGCGTCGGCCAATACGATGTCATCCTTGCCGAAACGCAACGTCGCGTTGATGTCGTTCGCCGTCAGCTGCGGCAGTATTTTTACCTGTTTGAGCTTGAGTGCGACCTGGCCCGACAATTTGCCGAACAAACCAGCGCCGAACGGTTCGCCCGACCAGTTCCAGGCCGCCCCCGCGCGGGTTGTCTGGGCTGGCATGCCGACAGCCCAGGCGATGAACGCGGGCGCCTCGGCCGCATCAGCTTCGATCGTTCCGTCGATCCGGCGCGGCGACGAATTGCCGATTGCTAGGCGTCCGCGAATGCCGGCTCCGCCGAGCTTGGCGTCAATGTCATCGAACGTCACGGCGCTGTCGGCCATCGCGACGCGCGCCGTCATTGCCAGGCGCAAGGAATCCGTATTGGGGTCCACGTTGCCGGCCGCCGCCGACGGCCGCAGGGGTCGCACATCGGAGTCCTGAATCTGCAAGGTGGCTTCGACCTGCGCACCTTTTTCCGCTGAAAGCCGCGCCTTGCCGTTCGCCTGTGCCGACAGCCCGGCCGCGGCCACCTGGATACCAAGCGCCATGTCACCAGCGACGGGGCCGCTGAGCTGCAACTTCAATTGTCCCGGGCCTTTGCCCGCTGCCACGAATTGTTCGAGGCCCAGCAGCGAGATCAATGGCGCGCTCTCCGCCGCCGCAAGGCTTCCATCGAAGCGAATGTCGGTCACCGTGAGTTTTGGCCAGTCGCCCGAGACGCGCGAATGTACGTCGATGTGCGCATCCGCGAGTTCGCCCGTGACCACCAGTTGCGCAACAGATGATTTGTCGTCGCCGGCGATATCCGCAGTTGCGTGCAATTTTGTATGTCCAACGCGATCAGCAAGACTGCGGACGGGACCCGCAAGTTTCGGAGCGAACCGCTCGACGATCGTGCCGATGGCCGCCATCTGCCTGGCATCGATATCGACGCTCAGCAGGCCACGCGGCGAGCGGCCGCTGGTATCGACCCGCCCGCTTGCGGCAAAGCTCCCGCCGCCATAGTCGGCGATTGCCAGGTGGTCGATCTGCAATCCGGCGCCATCGATCGTCACGCGGGCGCTGACGTCGCGTGCTTCGACGCCGGCGAATGTGGCGCGTCCGATATCGGCGGCGAGCGTCATCTCCCCGGGATTGGCCAACGCGGATCCGGCAAGCATGGCGCGCCCGAAATCCAGTGCCGCATCGCCATCGAACTGGGACGCCGTGAGCGTCGCATCAAGCCGGGACGGCTTGCCCGCCGCCGCGAAGCGATAGGCCAGCCGTCCGGTGGCCGGCTTGCGATCAAGCTCGACCTTGAGCCGATCGATTGCAACCTTGTCGCTCGCGAGCGTCACATCGCCCCGTAGGGATAGTGGCCGCAACTCGCCCGACGCTGTTTCACTGCGCCCTTCGAGCCAGGCGGCCAATGTCCGGGGATCGGACGTATCGATCTCGGTCGGCCCCGAGAAGGCGACAGTATCGGCTTCGACCGCGAGACGCCCGCTCAAGCGCACTTGTGTCAGGCCAGGCGCGCGAAACTCAAGCTTGTCGAGGCTCCATCCGCTGCCGCTGCTGCTGATATCGCCGCGCAAATTCTGCACGGTGCCGCCGCCGAGCGTGACCTGGTCGATGCCGACGCCGATCTGGAACGGCAGCGCCGGGCGATACGCGGCGCCCGCCAGCTCCACCAGCTTGCGAATGACGGCGGCCGGCGATTGACGCGCGCCATCCGCGCTCGATACCGCGCGATCGACGTCGATCTGCCGTCCGGACAGCACGCCGTTGAAGCGCGGATTTGCACCGAATGTCAGATCGGCGACGCCGCCAAGCCTGAAGCCGCGATCTTCCGAGCCGTAGAGAAAGTCGACATTCTGCACGAGCGCAGATTGCGCGCTGGCCTTGACCTTCCCGCTCAGCTTCCAAGGTTGGGTCAGCGGCTGCGTGAGGCCTTGCGCGGACGGCGTGATGCCGCGCGAGCCGATCCCGACCGGCTGGGAGAGGCTCATCGTTCCGTCGAAGCGCGGCTCGCCGCCGGCAAAGGCCAGCGCACCATCGACATCGATCGTAAGCGGATGATCGGACGGCGAGGCAATGACGCGCACACGAGCGCCCCCCTCATCGCCAAAGCGGCCTACGGTGAGACGATAGGGATAGAGGCGGCCGCTGATCGTGACTGCGCCCGCGCCTTTGATCGGGCCCGCCAGCGAGCGCGCCTCGCCGTTGAACGACACACCACCAAGCGTAACGCTTGCGCCTGAGCGCGCGTCGTTGAGTGCAATCGAGCCGTCCTCGATGCTCAGCCGGTCGACCGACAATTCATCCGGCCTGAACGCAACCGCCAGATTTGGCGCGCGCACGTGACCGGATTTGTCGAGCCCCAGGCGGACCTGCGGCCCGGCCAGTTGCAGTTCGGCGGCGCGCCATTCGCCCCGCATCAAAGGACCGAGCGCAAACTCGACGCCCAGAGAACGCGCGCGGACGGCATCCGTGTTGCTGCCGATAATGATGTCATGCAGCACGAGGCGTGGCGACGGCAGCAGGCGTGCGTCGATCGCGCCGGTCACGCGCACCGGCACGCCGATGAGACGGCTGGCCTCGGTTTCGAACAGCGCGCGGTGGCTGCCCCAATCGATCAGCAACGGACCGACCAGCGCCGTGACGAGCGCCAGGATGATTGCAATAGCCAATCCAAGCAAAGTGGTCTGCAACGCCAGCTCCAGCACCGTACCCGCATCCGGTGCGCGTCTCGGCCAATCCCAATGAAATCTAACGTATTTCTGGCGATTTATGGCGGCGAATCTATGTCGCGGCTAATCTCTTTCCATTTAGCCCCGCGTAACCCGAATAGCTTTCCGCTGTCATCACCGGGCTTGTCCCGGTGATCCCGCTTAGGGACGCAGTGCCCTCATAAGCGAGATGGCAACGGAAGTCGGGCTTGCCCGACTTCCGCATAAACTAAGCACTGCAAGTCGGGTAAACCCGACTTGCAGTGACAAGCCCGGCCATGACAGTTGGAAGCTCGCGATCGCCTCAACCCACCGAAACGATCTTGCCGGGATTCATGATGTTTTGCGGATCGAGCGCACGCTTGATGGAGGCCATGACGGCGAGCGCCGCCGCGCCATGCTCGGCCGCCATATATTTCATCTTCCCCTGCCCCACGCCGTGTTCGCCGGTGCAGGTGCCATCCATGGCCAGCGCGCGCTCCACCAGCCGCTCGGACAGAGCCTTTGCACGCTTGACCTCATCGGCATCATCCATGTCGATCATGATCGACAGGTGAAAATTTCCGTCGCCGACATGGCCGACGATGGGCGCAAGTAGCCGGCTTTGCTCGATGTCGGCCTGCGTGGCGGTGACACATTCGGCCAGTCGCGAAATCGGCACGCACACGTCCGTGGAAATCATTTGCGAGCCGGGCCGCAGCGCAAAATTCGATAGCGCCGCATGGTGGCGCGCTTCCCACAGCCTCGTGCGTTCTTCCGGCCGCGTCGTCCACGTGAAGGGCCCGCCGCCGAATTCCGCAGCGATCTCGCCGAAGCGCTTCGACTGTTCGGCCACCGAGGCCTCGGTGCCGTGGAATTCGAGGAACAACATCGGCGTTTCCGGAAGACCGAGCTTGGAATGCAGATTGCAGGCGCGCACCTGCAGGGCGTCGAGCAATTCGATGCGCGCGACCGGAATGCCTGACTGGATGGTGTGGATCGCGGTGTTGCAGCAGGCTTCCACGGACGGAAACGGACAGGTGCCGCCGGAAATAGCTTCCGGAATGCCGGAGAGCCGCAGCGTCAATTGCGTGATGACACCGAGCGTGCCTTCCGAGCCGACCATCAGCCGGGTGAGGTCGTAGCCGGCCGCCGTCTTTTTGGCCCGCCTTGCGGTGTCGATCACCTCGCCATTCGCCAGCACGACCTTGAGCGCGATGACGTTGTCTTTCATGGTTCCGTAGCGCACCGCGTTAGTGCCGGAGCAGCGGGTCGCGGCCATGCCGCCGAGTGATGCGTCAGCGCCGGGATCGATCGGAAAAAAAAGACCGCTATCGCGCAGCTGCTCGTTGAGCGCCTTGCGCGTAATCCCCGGCTCGATGATGCAATCGAGATCCTCGGCATGCACGGTGAGCACCTTGTTCATGTCGCGGAAATCGATCGACACGCCGCCGCGCGGCGCATTGACGTGACCCTCGAGCGATGTCCCGACACCGAAGGGAATAACCGGCACGCGATTGGCGGAACAAATGCGGACGATCTGCTGCACCTCTTCGGTGCTCTGTGGATAGACAACGGCATCCGGCGGCTGGTTGACGATCCAGGTGACGGTGTTGCCGTGTTGCTCGCGCACCGCCTGCGACGTCACGACGCGGTTGCCGAACGCCGCGGTCAGCGCCGTGATCACGGCCTTGATCGCCGCCGGGTTACGGTTGTCCTGCTCGGCAGCAACGTCAGCCATGGCCATAGGTTATTTCTCCGATCAAGCGTCGGCGGACGTTAGCAGAGGATGATGTGGGGATGAAACGTGGCCGGCGTTGGCGCCAGCCATTGGGTCCAACGGAGAATTCAAAATGCCGTCAGCGCGGCATCAGGCGAAGATGTACCAGATCTGCTCGGCCGCGGGCGGCTGCTGCGGATCGGCAGGCGCTTCCCTGGTGAGCGAAACGACCCACGCCGTGACCATTGTCGCAACCACGAGCACGTACGTGCCTCGAGCCAATCTGCCAGCCATTGTGACGCTCCCGTATTTTTTTTCAGGATAGTCCAATAGGCCCGCCGGGCGCGGTTGTCCTTAATTTTTGGTTAATCCCGATAAGCCATTGAAATCGCGGCCCCTCGGCGGGGTGTCATGGTGGACGCGTCAACGCCGCTGTCGTAGTTTTCGACAAGTTCCGTCCCGTTTTCGAATTGGAGTTTGCAATGGCCGGCCCTGTGATCGCGGTTACCGACAGTGTCTTCCCCACGCTCGATCCGGCCAAGGCCGCGCTGGCACGTCTCAATCCGACCTATCGCATGTCGAAGAGCGTCAACGCCGACGACATCGTTGCCGTGGCCAAGGACGCCGATGCGGTGTTGGTGACCTACGCCAAACTCACGCGCGAGGTGCTCAGCCAGTTCACGCGCTGCAAGGCGATCGGCCGCTTCGGCCTCGGCGTCGACAACATCGATCTGCCGACCGCGAAGGAAAAAGGCATCGCCGTCAATTACGTCCCGGACTATTGCATTCGCGAAGTGTCGGATCACGCGATGGCGCTTTTGTTGTCGCTGATCCGGAAAGTCCCGCTGTCGAACAAGCTCGTGCAAAGTGGCCGGTGGGAAATGCCGGCGGTGGTGCCGATCCGCCGCATCGAAGGCACGGTCCTGGGGCTTATCGGCTTCGGTCACATTCCGCGCCTCGTCGCGCCCAAGGCGCAGGCTTTCGGCATCAAGGTGATCGCGCATGACCCCTTCGCCACGCCTGACGTGTTCAAGGCCGCCAACGTAGCAAGTGTTGACCTCGACACACTGTTCCATACGTCAGACTACGTATCCGTCCACGCGCCATTGCTGCCCGCCACGCGTGGCATGATGAATGCCGCCGCCTTCGCGAAGATGAAGAAGGGCGCCTACCTCGTGAACACCGCCCGCGGACCTTTGATCGACGAACCGGCGCTGATCGCCGCACTCGACTCCGGGCAGATCGGCGGCGCCGGGCTCGACGTGGTGGCGGCGGAGCCGCTGGCCAAGGATTCACCGTTGCTTGGCCGCGACAACGTCATTATTTCTCCGCACACGGCCTTCTACTCGATCGAAGCGCTCAACGAGTTGCAGACCAAATGCGCGACCGATGTCGCGCGAGTGCTGAGCGGCGAAAAGGCGGTTTACCCGATCTGCGCATGAGTTTGGGAAACCGGCAGACCAACACTCCGCTCATTCCCGCGAAAGCGGGAACCCAGAGCGCGATTGCATGGTCGAAGGGTTTTTGCGCTGGATCCCCGCTTTCGCGGGGACGAGCGGATAAATGGTTAGTCGTCACAACCTAAACATGTTCTGACATGCTCGATCGCACCGACCTCGAACCGGTCTTCTTCGCGCCCTTCGTATCATCTTTGATGCACGTCGAGTCCCAATGGATCGACTACAACGGCCACCTGAACATGGCCTATTACAACGTGCTGTTCGACCGCGCGGTGGATGAGGTCTACGAGCTCCTCGGCTTCGGGCTCGATTATCTCAAGCAACACAATCATTCGACCTTCACCGCCGAGGTCCACGTGCGCTATGTGCGCGAGCTGCATGAAAATGACCCGGTGCGAGTGACATTCCAGTTGCTCGACTATGACGCAAAGCGCGTCCACTACTTCGAGCAGCTGTTTCACGCGACCGAGGGCTGGGTCTCGGCCACCTCGGAAAACATGACATTGCATGTCGACATGGCGGCAAAGAAAGTCGCGCCATTTCCCGCCAAGATCATGGGCGCGCTCGCCCGCATGAAAGCGGCACACGCGCAATTGCCGCGGCCGGAAGCCGCCGGCCGGCGCATTGCGATGCCACGGAAGGATTGAGCGGCGTTGTGTAGTCGTCATGGCCGGGCATAGCCGTCTGAAGGACGGCGTGCTTTCGCACGCCTATGTCCCGGCCATCTCGCTCATGAAGGCACTGCGTCCCTAAGCGAGATGACAAGCCCGGTGATGACAACTGGTTAAGCCGGCCATGACAACTGCTCGTCCTACTTCCCCGCCAGTTTGGCGGCGTCGGCCTGCACGCTGGTGTCGATAATCGTGGCCGTCGGCACGGCCTTTGGAATCACGCCGGCCTTGACGAAGAGCTCCTGCATCCACTCGATGCGGTCGATCGGGATTGCCAGCGTCGGGTCGATCTGCTTGTCGCGGATCGCCTGGTCGGAGATGAATTCCGCACGCTTGTCGTCCGGCTTGGCGTTGGTCATTTGGTGCGCGACCTTGACGGTCTCGTCGCGATGCGTCGCGGCAAATTTATAGGCATCCATTTCCGCTGCAATGAATTTCACGAGATCATCGCGCCGCTCGGCCAGAACTTTGCTGCTCGTGGCCACGCAGAGCCGGATGAATTTCGGCACCGCCGTGCCGCCCTTCGCCAGCACTTTGATGTTGGCTGGCATCACCGCCTCAAATTCATTCGATACCACTGCGGCATCGGTGATACCGGCAACCAGCGACTTGTAGCGGTCGAGGTCGGCGCCCTGCGTCGCCAGCTTCACGTCCGAAAACGGGACATTGGCGGCATCCAGCATGCCGCGGAACAGCAAGTCGGGCAGCGAACCGGGCGATGAAATGGCCACGGTTTTGCCCTTGAGATCGGCGAGCGTCTTGATTTCGGCCTTGGCGAGCACGACCTGCGGCACGCCTGGCCAGGTGCAGCCGACGATCTTCACACCGGTGCCGCGCACGCCGGCGACGATCGATTCCGCCGCGCCCATGTCGACGCTGTCGATCTCGCCGGAAATCAACGCCTTCATGAGCGTCGCGCCGGCCTTGATCTGAAGGATCTCGACTTTCAGTCCACGCTTGGCGGCAAAGCCGCCTTTGTCGACCATCGCAATGAAGCCGGCGTCGCTCTTGGCTTCGAGGATGCCGTGCTTCCAGACCTTTTCCTGCGCTTGGGCGGCGGAAAGGCTGCATAAAACGGCAACCGCAAAAATCGGCCACTTAAATGAAGTGAGCATGAATCCTCCGTCTATTTTTGCTCGTCATGCCCGGCCTTGTGCCGGGCATCCACGTCTTTTTCTTGAAGCCAGTAAAGCAAGACGTGGATGGCCGGGACAAGCCCGGCCATGACGGAAAACTATTTAGATCCTGTATTCCCCGCCGCGCTTGCGGCCCTGGTCGACATTAAGAAAGAGGTGCTCAAGTGTCGGCCGTTTTTTGATTAAACCCTGTTCGTGCGAATAGCCGACGAGCGTGTCGAGCACCTTGCGGTTTTTGTCCGATAGCCCGTATTCCCACGGATCCGGCCCGAGGACGCGCTCCTGCTCCTCCCAGGCGTCGCGATACCAGGCGAGCGGCACGATCCGTGGGTTCGCCATCCGCTTCATGGCGACGGCCTTGGCTTCGTTGAAGGCCCGGAACAGGTTGACCGCGAGCCATGGATGCTCATCCGCCAGTGACTGGCGGATGCCGAGCACATGCATGATCGGGAAAATCCCGGTGCGTTTGAAATAGGCCATCTCCTCGGCCTTGTGATCGGGAAAAAGGCGCGCCACGCGCGGGTCCTTGGCGACAAATGGCTTGACGAAATCGGAATGGAAGACCGCATCGAGCTCGCCTTCGGCCAGCATCGTCTCGACCGATTTATTGTCCGGCAGGCAGGAATATTTGATGTCGGATGGCAGGGCGACTTTGACGTCGTCTTCGATCTCGGCAACCCATTCGATGCTGTTGAGCGGCACGCCATATTCGTGCTGCAGGATGCCACGCATCCACAGCACCGCGGTCGTCATCATCGTCTTCACGCCGATTTTGCGGCCACGCAGGTCGGCCGGCTTGGTGATTCCCTTCGACGTGTTGATGAACATGAAGCCGTGGCGGAAACGGCGATGCAGGAACACCGGGACTGCACGAAACGGCAGGTCGTTGTCACGCGCCGCGAGATAAGATGAGCCGGATACTTCGGCGATATCGAATTCGTTGTTGTTGAGAAACCGCCAGTGCCGCGTCGCCGAATCCATGTCGGTGAGAACGGTGAGATCGACGCCGTCGACTTCCAACTTGCCCCGCAGCAAGGGACGGATGATTTCGTAATCACCGCAAGCAAGGGTCAAAGCAAGCTTCTTTGGCATCCGGTCTGTACTCCGCCCATTCTCGCCCGTACTCGGAGAGGATAAAGCAGTTCAGTTCGTTGAATTCAATGCTCTCATTTTGTCGTCCCCGCGAAGGCGGGGACCTATACTCCGCAGTCATTCGGTATCCTTCTTGTCATCACCGGGCTTGTCCCGGTGATCCCACTTAGGGACGCACTGCCTTCATAAGCGAGATGGCCGGGACAAGCCCGGCCATGACAGGCAGAAGGCAATCCAACCTCAATGCCCCGTTGCCAACGCCGCCAGTGCGCCCGGGTCATCGGGCAGCCGGTTGCCGCGCCACACCACGTGCAGGTCGGGCCGCACCAGCAGCAGGTCGCAGCCATAGACGTCGCGCGGGCGCGGGTCGTCGATGTCGAGCACTGAAAACGGCGCGGACAATGAGGCAAAGGCCCGCGCCAGCGCGGCGCCGTCGGCCCGCGCGCCGGCGAGCTGCAACAGCGTGTAGCCGTCGCCGATACGATCGTGCAGCGCCGTGCCGCCGGCAAGCCACACATGCGGCAGCCGCGCGCCCGGCCAGGTCGTCGGCACATATTTCATGAAATCTGGCTCGGGCCCCTCACCGGCTTCCGGCCAGATAACCGGCGAGCCGGCATAGCGGTAGCCCAATTCGGCGCCGATCATCTCGTTACTCTTGCGCTGCTCGACGTCGGCGATGCGCGCGAGACTGGCACGCGTCTCGGCGCCCTCCGGCGTCTTGTCGCGGATATTCGGTTTATAGGCCGCGCGCCAGGCGCGACGCCCGCGCGAGGCATGGCGCGAGGCCTCGACGTTGCGTGCGCCGATCTGCCGGCGCTCGATTTCATAAGAGTGCAGCAGCGCCGGCCCGCCCCACCCCTTGAGGGTCGCCGCGAGCTTCCATGACAGGTCGATGGCGTCGCCAACACCGCTGTTCATGCCGAGGCCGCCAGTCGGGATCACCAGATGCACCGCATCGCCCGCAAGAAACACACGCCCCTGCCCGTAATTGTCCGCGAGCAGCAGATTCTGCCGCCACGGCTGGCACGACAGCATCTCGTATTTCACCGGCATGGCGACGATCTGCTCGAACATCGCTTTCATGTGGTCGTCGCTGTCGACCACGGCATGCAGCGTGAAGTGACGCGTCGAATCCTGCACGATCAGGAATGAATTGTGCGCATCAGCGACGTGATAGTGCCGCCCTTTGCCGATCGGGATACGGTCGAACAGATCGTCGCAGCGATACAGTGCCTGCCGCAGCTGCAATAGGTTGGCGTCGCCCTGCAGCTTGATGCCGAGCTGGCGGCGTACATTGCTCGATCCGCCGTCACAGCCGACGAGATATTGCGCCTGAAATTGCACCGTCGACCCGTCGCGACGCTTCACGCGCGCGCGCACGGAACCTGCATCCTGCTCGAAATCGAGAAATTCACATCCGTAACGCACGTCCACCCTGGGCAGGGTCTCGGCCACCGACTTCA
>Ga0265325_10000037_pt1 | contig 93463 bp, 84 predicted proteins | sample 41420metaG_FD_202090 | JGI IMG/M metagenome (GOLD analysis project Ga0265325, IMG submission 202090) | Rhizosphere microbial communities from Carex aquatilis grown in University of Washington, Seatle, WA, United States - 4-14-20 metaG | ecosystem: Host-associated > Plants > Roots > Rhizosphere...
GGCATGAAACGCCATCTCTTCCTCTGAACGCCGATAGTAGTGCTCGTCAATCACGTCGGCGGCCCGTGTGGTTACCGGATCAGTGGCAATCAATTTGAGGTTCGGATACTTTGCCTTAATGGCATCAAAGAATTGCGCAAAGCGGGTTTCATAACTTCCGGGCTCTCTATCGCCACCGTCTTCATTACCTATTTCGACATAGTGCAGCTTGAACGGAGCCGGATGCCCGTCTTTAGCGCGGCGTGCGCCCCATGTTGTGTTCACATCACCTGTTACATATTCAATTTCGTCCAAGGCGTCTTGAATATATGGCTGCAATTCGTGGTGTAGGGTGATTCGAGCGCCGCCCCGCAGGGAGAAGCCTGCATAAACCGCCAGCAATGGTTCCATATCGAGATCTTCGCACCAGTCCAGAAATTCAAGCAGCCCCATGCCATCGGAGGACCAATACTGCCACGAATCGTTCCAATGTCCCGGACGCTCCGAAACATCACCAATTGTTTTCTTCCAATCGAACCGCGTCTCCAGCGTCCGGCCTTCAAGGTAATTGCCGCCGGGCAGGCGCAAAAAGGCCGGCTTCATATCCGCAAGCAACTGCATAATGTCCTGGCGGTTGCCGTTTGCCCGATCTTTGTAGGTGGGCGGAAACAGCGAAACAAATCCGAACCATACGGTCCCGGGGTGGTCGGTAAGTATCACGAATTTGTTCTCGGCTGATACTGGTACATTGCCAGTCGTCAGCGTAGCACTGTATTTCTTCCACTCCTGCGAAATGCCGGATACTTCTGCTTTGGCGCGTAAGGACGAGCCGTCGTTGCCAAGAATTTCGAGGGTCAGCGGCCCAGCAAAGCCCGGCGCCGCCTTGGCGTAGAACGTTGCCTTGTAAGTAGTATTGGCCTTTACTGGAATGCCCCAGAAGCCGTCGTTCGCAATGCCTGCGCGTTCTGTGCGGCTGGCCTGGTCGACCACAAGCTTGAGCGTGGCGGTTACGGCCGCGTTGAAGGGAGTGCCGGCATCGAGCGACATGGAGCCTGCCGCCCCGCCTTCTTTAATCATTTGCCAATGCACGGGATCTTTGAGGTCTTCCTTGAAGTTTCTATTGCGGATGAGTTCAGCGTAGATGCCGCCGTCGTAGGAATAATTAATTTCTTCGGTCATCAAGCCATAAAACAATGGGCTCACATGGGCCGTAACCTGATCGGCCTGGATGGAAATTTCCGCTGGCTTTTGCGACGCGGCGATCAATGGCGCACATAGGATCCCAACCAACAGGACCGGGCGAATTCTCAAAAATGCATTCATGGAGATACACCTTCGTTTACTGGCAAGCTATTGGATTTCTGAAGTGTGTATCTTACGGAGTGAAGCAATGAACTGTCCAACGGGAGAGCATACTCTCAGCCGTGGTGTTAGAGCAGTTGGACAGCTGGTATTCGGCTGCGGAGGAAGTAGAGCACGCGCCGCAGAGCCGACTACGCGTGCCAGGTTTGGATTTTACTTTTGGCTGGCAGGCCGGGTGTGCATTGTCCCGTCCTCGCCGTCCTTGTACTCCACAACGTCCTTGTGGTTTCCGTTGGCAGTGGAAGACACCTTCGTGGTCTTGTTATTTCCCGGACGAGTACGCTCGGTAGCGCCATCCGTTCCATTCTGCGATCCGGTTGTGGAAGGATCCTGAGCTTTCAGCGTCGAGTCAGGCTTCTCATAAAGCGGGTTGGTACCCTCGCTCTTTTGTTCTTTGTACATGGGATTGTTTTGCGCGTCGCTCATCTTGGCGGCGTCTTTTGAGGTAGCGTCTAAAGAGACTTCACTTTTCGCCTTTCCAGCATGTTCCGGCATCGAGCCCGCATTGCTTGATTCTTGAAACGCGGGATTGTTCTGCACGGTACCGCCGGATGTCATCTTGGCGGCGTCTTTTGAAGCTGCGTCTAAAGAGACGTCGCTTTTCGCCTTCGCTCCCGATCTGGCCGCATTCTTCGTGTCATTTGGCTTACTCTGCTGCGCTGTTGCCAGTACTCCGGCCAGCAGCATAGTCGTTAAAGCAATACTCCAGACGATCTTCGTAAATGACTTCATTTACAGCCTTTCCGGGATCGAACAACTGGATGTTCAAACCAGACTCGCTCCCATAGACAGCAATTGCGGCGGCAATCTGCCGTCGCAACCCAAGCCTCAAAAGAACATGCCGTTGAGATGGCTGTCAAAACACTTTTGGGGGAGTTACCGGAAGGTAAGCTGCGAGTAATTAGGTGGTCAATTCTCTCTCGAGCCGCTGGTGCAGACGTTCGCTGAATCCCGCCGGAAGTTCAAAGACGCGATCGTCGGCGACCAGGACAACCACGTTACGGGTGGAGTCGAGAATTGCGGAGCACAGCTCACATGTCTCCAGGTGGCGATCGATTTCCGCGCGCAGTTCCGTGTCCACCTCGCCGTCGATGTAATCGGAGATGTAGTCCCAAACGTGTTTGCAGTCGATCCTCATGCGCCCCACCCAAATAGTCTCCCGCGTTTGGGCGCAAACCCTTTCAAACGCGGAGCCAAATCCCGCTGCAGCAGTACCCGTGCACGGTGCAGGCGTACCTTCACGCTGCCCTCGGTAATGCCCAGAGCGGCAGCTGTTTCTTTTACATCCATTTCTTCGATGTCTCTCAATAGCAGAACGTTACGGTAAATCGCAGGCAGCCCTTCAATGGCCATGCGAAGTGTTTCGCCCAATTCCTTGCGCTCAAGCGCCTCCGTCGGCACCTCCCGCCAGCTGGTCAGGAACGCTGGGGTGTAGTCGCCGCCCTGGTCGTCCATCAGAGCGTCCAGTGAGTCTTCGCGACGGGATAGGTCTTTGCGGATCCTGCCCAGCCCCTCGTTTCGTGCAATGGAGAGCACCCAGGTACGGAATTGTGAGTCGCCACGAAAATTGGCGAGATTGCGGTAGGCCTTGATTACGGTCTCTTGCGCGGCATCCTCAGCCTCGGCTTCAATGCGCAAAAGTGAATTAAGTAGAAAATAAATAGGCCGCTCGCATGGACGGATGAGGTCGTGGAACAAGTGCTTTTCGCCCTGCAGGATACGGCGAATGCACTCAGCCTCAAATTCGGGATTGGGAGCGGATTTCATGCTGAAGTTACTGGCGTTAAGGCCCTCGGTGAGCCCAAAGAGAACTATAGCAGTGCGAATTTGCCCAAAAAGGTTCGAGAAATCGTTTGCTGGTAAGTGAAGCCCTAAGTTTTTCAAATAAATGGAATTCCTTACTGGAAAACTTAGAAATGGGCTGTACAATCTCCACACGAGGAGAACCATGGCCGGAGATATGTCAATTACGTGCAGCGATTGTGGGCAGGATTTCACCTTCACCGCTGCGGACCAACAGTTTTTTCAGGAACGAGGATACTCGACCCCAAAGCGTTGCAAGCCTTGCCGTCAGGCAAAGAAGAATGACCAGGGGGGTGGAGGCTCCGGTTACCGTTCGGCTCCGTCACAGGGAACTCCGGTGATTTGCTCGGGCTGTGGGCAGCCAACAACTGTACCTTTTGAGCCGCGTGGTGACAGGCCGGTATTTTGCCGTGACTGCTATCAGGCGCGCAAAGGCAGCAGCGGTGGCGGTGGATCGCGTGACCGCGGTCGTCGTTCCTACTAAGTCCAACCACTCGCGACAGCGCCGCGAAAACTGAATTGTGTAAAGCGCGGATGGTTAAAATCGGGATCTGAGAAACGGATTATACGGCAGGACAACGCGTAACGTTCTCTGAAAGGTTGTTCCCTGTTTTAGCCAGTCTTCGCAAACAATCAGCGCATTTCAACAATGCATTTTTGAATCCAACCGAAAGGGCAGCCTATGGGCTGCCCTTTCTTCATCTGTACGGCTTTGCCGCTCCAGGCTTATTGCGAAGGCAGTGCCGGCGTCAGTCCGTGGCGCACCATAATTTCTATCATCCGCGCGCGGTCGGGCGGGCCCCCTGCCGCTGCCCGGCCAACTTCGGCCATTTCCCTGAAGTATTCCGGCCCAATGGCGGCGGGAGTAATGACGCAAAGTGCTTTCACATCGCGGTCCAAATTGTTGTCGAATCGGTGAATTGCGCCGCGTGGAATACACAGCGTCTGCCCCGGCCCGATATCGAAAGGTTCGCCATTCACAGTAAAGGTGATCACGCCTTCGATGCCATAGATTATCTCTTCATAGTGGTCATGGCTATGTGCGGGCGCCTGCAAACGCTGGCCACCGGGAACCGACAGCTCGAACATGGCTACCGAGCCAGAGGAGTTATCGCCGGTGAGCAGAAATCGTATAGCCAGCGGGCCGACATGAATTGTCTCTTCAGCAGGACTGACAAGGGGGATGCTTGTTGGCTGAGTCATTTTCGCCTCCCTTCATTTGGTAAATTTCATTTACCGTGCTACCATGTAAACGGAATTTACTAAGGTTGTCAATGGAAAAATCCGGTCACATCTCGGCATTCGAACCCAAAGATTTGCTCATCGGAGCCATGCTCCGCATACCGGCCCAGGCTATCCATCACAAGATCATTCAAAAGCTAAATGCGGCGGGTTTCAACGATCTGAGTCTGCCGCATATCGCGGTTCTGCAGTACCCCGGACCCGATGGCGTGCGTCCTGGAATGCTGGCCGAGCGCGCAGGAATGAGCAAACAGGCCATGAACCAACTGCTCCGAAGTCTTGAGGGGATGGGCTACCTGGTTCGCCGCGATGCAATCGATGGAGGACGGGCACGCGTTGTTCGCCTTACCAAGCGCGGCAACTCCGCATTCACCAGGATCATAGAAATTCTTCGCGAAATCGAAATCGAGTGGAGCACTGAGCTTGGCCCGAAGGAATTTGCCCAGTTAAAGAAGTTACTTCACCGTGTTTGGCAGAGCAACTTGGTGAAATCGCCGGGCGGACCCGATTACTTCGCCCGGTAAGACGTTTGAAACCATGTCGTTACCATTTGCGATTAGAAGTATTGATCGCTTGCGGGTTTACGGGTACTCAGCATGGCAACATGACGGAGTTTTCATAATCTCAATTATCAATTCAGTGGACCGGACCATGAATTCTCCTGTATATCTTGAACAAACCTACGAAAGGAACCGGAGATCGACAGTCTCTGCTTTGGATTGTGCCGGATCTTAGTGGCTTGACTGATAGAGCCCGTTAAGTGAAGACGCCGTAAGGACTGCATCGAGATCAACTGGGATCTACCGAAAGGCAGGTATGCCTGACGGAAAAGGCAATGGCCCAGAGCAACCTCCGTTCACCAGGATTAGATATGCATTTCGCTCTTTGGGCGCTCACTTCGACAGTCATCCTGGTCATTATTGGATTTGTCTATCAATCGATTGGGTGTGAACGGGATCGCCGACGCTACGCCGGTGCAGGCCGCTGGATTTCCACAAAATCGGGTTCCAACCTCTATCTTCTTGAACAAGGCGACGGCGGCCCTACGGTCATCTTTGAAAGCGGCATCGGCGCCACCAACTTGAACTGGCGGCATATTCAGAGCGCCGTATCCCGGTTTACTGCGACAGCTTCCTATGATCGCGCCGGACTCGGGTTTAGCAGTGCCTGCCGCAGCGCTCGAACACCAGGGAACATCGCCGTAGAGCTGCACGACCTGCTTCAGCGCGCCAACATCAAGCCGCCCTTTATTCTTGTTGGACACTCGTTTGGCGGTCTGGTTGTGCGGCGCTATGCACTGCTCTATCCGGAAGACGTTGTCGGGGCGGTCCTGGTTGATCCCATGCGTTGCGAAGAATGGCCGCCGCTTGATCCAGCCAAAATGTCGCAGATCAAGCTGGGGCGGCGACTGATTCGTTATGCGGTGCCCATCGCTTTTTGCGGCGTAACGCGACTGGCCGTGCGGTCTGCATTCCGCCATGCTGGTCAAGTGCGCACCAATCTTGGCACTCCGCAAAAAATCGGCGGCCGGCATGTTATCCAGCGCATTAAACAGGAAGTAGGCAAAATGCCCCGCGAAGTTTGGCCTGTGGTCGCTGCACACTGGTCGCGACCCAGTTTCTATGCCGGCATGCGCAGCCACATCAGCTCAATTCCCGACACAGTGCGGGAGATGTGCCATGCGGAGCCTATCCGCGAGATTCCAATCCGCGTTCTGACACCCGGCAAATCGAAGCCGCTATCGGACTCGTGCCTGCGCAGCATCGGCACCGATGTCCAGCAGGTAATTGCAGAAGACAGCGAGCACTGGATTCATCTTGATGAGCCCGAGCTTGTGATCGCCGCAATACGCGAATTGGTTACAGCGACGACCCCGGAGCCAGTGGGCGTCATCGCCTGATTCGCACTCGATATCGATCATGAACAATCGGAGGGCTGATGCGGTCAGTTATGCCTTGCCTGCTTCACAACGCACCGCTTGCGCTTCCGGTGATCAACATTTTGCTCACAATGCAAGAGCAGGCGGCGGTGTAATGCCTGCAGATCCGCTACAGGATGCTTGCGCTTTTACGCTGGCTCAGGACCGCTGCCTTGCGGCGGTCCTTTGAAGCGTGATCTATCTGCTTCCAAAAACCGATGAAGTAGTCGATTGCTGAAATGGTGGAGACCAGCACCGTGAAGTAAATTGCCGCAATGGCATACCACTTGACCGGAATAATGAGCACGCCGATCTGCCAGTAGTCCCAGCGATGCGCGAGCAGCGCTGAAGTCACAGAAACAATTTGGACCACTGTTTTAAGCTTGCCAAGATCGCTGGCCTGGATGGTAAAACCTTCAGACGATGCGATAGAGCGAAGGCCAGAGATGAGGAACTCGCGGCCGATGATAACAACGGCGATCCAGACTTTTACGACTGCGGGATTGTAGGCGACCAGCGCAATCAGCGCTCCGGTGACCATGATTTTGTCAGCCAGCGGATCGAGCAGCATGCCCATGGTCGTTATCTGACCGCGCCTTCGAGCCAGGTAACCGTCGAGACCGTCCGTAATCGATGCCAACACGAACAATACTGATGCGGATAACTCTTGTGCGCCGTACTGATGCCAGGGAAAGTGCGGCGTGAGTATCCACAGCAGGAGTGGGATCATAACGATCCTGCTCATCGTGATGGAGTTGGGCAAATTCATGTGTGCCGGGGTTTCTCGAGGTCTGTCTCCGGTTTGGTTTCATTATCGCACCATACACGGAAGGCATTGCTGCCTGGGGCCTCGAAAACCGCGCACAAGCCGCAGTTTCAGCGCATGAAAACAGCGGGAAGGGATGTTCCCTTCCCGCTGCTGTGTACTAATTACCTTCGTTACTATGCGTAAATTCCGCGCTGTCTGATGGTGAACGCTACGCGGTCGATTGCGAGCATGTAAGCCGCAATGCGATTGTTCACATTGTGCGCTTCAGCGTAGCGAACCACATCGTCGAAGCTGTCGCGCAGCAGTGTTTCAAGCTGCTCGTTGATGACGGCTTCCTTCCAGAAGTAGCCCTGGCGATCCTGCACCCACTCGTAGTAGCTGGCAGTAACGCCGCCGGCGTTAGCAAGTATGTCAGGAACGATAAAGATGCGTTTCTCTGCCAGTATCTCGTCGGCGACCGCCGTGGTAGGGCCGTTGGCGCCTTCCACAACAATCTTCGCCTTGATCTGCGCGGCGTTGCGACTGGTAATCACGTTCTCAGTCGCCGCCGGAATAAGAATGTCGCAATCGTTGAGCAGTAGCTCTTCGCTTGGCACGTCTTCCCCGCCGCGGAAACCCAGGGTCGTGCCGTTACGGTATTTGTATTCGGCAAGCTGGTGGATGTCGATGCCGTTGTTGTTGTAAAGACCACCGTCTTTCTCGGCGATGCCGACGATCTTATAACCCTGCTCCATCATTAAGCGGGCGGCATTGGAACCCACATTGCCAAAGCCCTGAATAATGACGCGACAGCCTTCAATCGACATGTTGAGATAGCGCAGGCTTTCGTTACATGCAATCATTACGCCGCGGCCTGTAGCCTCAATGCGGCCCCGCGATCCGCCCATGTCGAGCGGCTTGCCGGTGACCACACTGGTGACTGTCTGCCGCATGTGCATGGAGTAGGTATCCATGATCCAAGCCATGGTCTGCTCGTTGGTGTTCACATCGGGCGCGGGCACATCCTTTTCTGGTCCAATGAACTCGATGATCTCCGAAGTGTAGCGGCGGGTCATGCGCTCAAGTTCGCCGCGGCTCATCGATTTTGGATCACAGATGACGCCGCCCTTGGCCCCGCCGAAAGGAATGTTGACGACCGCGCACTTCCACGTCATCCAGCTAGCCAGCGCACGCACTTCGTCCAGCGTGACATCGGGTGAATAGCGGATGCCGCCCTTGCAGGGGCCGCGAGCAATGTTGTGCTGTACGCGGAAGCCGGTGAAGATCTCGATGTGCCCGTCGTCCATGGCGACCGGGAAATGCACAATGAGTTCGCGCGCCGGTGTCCGAAGGAGTTTCCAAAGGCCTTCATCCAGATTGAGTTTGCGTGCGGCAAAGTCGAACCGCGCATTTTGCGCTTCCCAGGGATTGATCTCCTGGTCTAATGAAAGTGCAGGATTGCCAGATGACATGAATAATCTCCGTTCTCTCTCCCCGCCCTGGGGCTCTGGAGCTCTTGCCCTAACGCGGGTTGGCCTGGCTAATTGCCCCGGCAACAGCGGGCCGGGTAGCCTCAAGCCCCGTTGAGTTTAGGCTACACGGGTTTTTCAGTCAATCCTACTTGAATTGGGCCAGCGCTGAATTAGCCGCACTCGGGAAATAATGTCCCATTCTGGCCGGCCTGGCCGTGATATCCGAACAGACCAAGAACGGCGTTTTGATCAAACCCTTTAAATCGTGCGCGCTGGCGAAGGCTCTTCTCTTGGTTTCAATGGATCGGAACTCCCGAGGGCACTATGCGCGATCGTTTCCGAGCTCGTTTCGTGGGCGCTCGCGTTCAATTTCCGCTGTGACCCGCGGTATTTGCGTTGGCCCGGGGAACCTCTCCGCTCCGGTCCGGAAGCTATGTTCACTTATATGTCACTTGCATGTTTCACTCTGAACTGGTTTGCTATGCAATGGCTCGTGAACGGGCCCTTGCGTTGTACCTAGATGGAGTTGTTCGTGAACAGGCTGGCAATTGTTGTTTTCTTCGGCGTGACTTTAGCATTCCCGATATTTGGCAATGCGGATGACTCCGCTCAACAACAGCTGATGAATGCAAAGCAAAGCTCTGATCTGACTCTGAACGAAAAAGAGCCGTTCGAACTCGATGTGGACTTCACGGCTCAACAAAAACTACCCACCCAGGGACACCTCTCGATGAAATGGAAATCCAAGGATGAGTGGTGGAGATCAATTGAGCTGGGCGATTTCAAGGAGATCGATGTTCGAAACGGGGGCTGGCTCTACACCTCTCGCAACAGCGATTCGACCCCGGTGCGCGTCAGGGAGTTTTTGCAGCTGATCCAGTTTGGGCAGGAAGCAAAAGACCTGGTGACCGACAAACAGCAGCCCTCCACGGAATACGGTTTCCCAGTGAGTTGCCTTCGCGTAAAGAAGAATCATACAAAAGAGACCCCGCACGTAATCTGCCTGAATGTATCGCACGAGATTTCGAGCGACACATGGTGGGATTTGCCTGACAGCCCTACGCGCCTCGAATTCGCCGACTACTTCGATTTTGATGACCACCGCTTTCCACGAACATTGCAGATGCTTGAGAACGGAAGCCGCGTGATCAAGGCATACGTAAAGACTCTTGCGCCCAGCCCATTCAACGACGTGCCGCTGACCAAACCCGATGGAGCAATCGAGCGGCGTCAGTGCGACAACTGGAAACCTCCGATGGCTGTGAAGACACCCGATCCTCCCTATCCCCCGGCGGCAGGAAGAAATGGCTCCATTGGGGACTCAATCGTCTCTATGACAGTGTTGGCCGACGGTTCGGCAACAGATTTTCAGCTGATTGGCAGCGCCAGCCATGCCATGGATGCATCAACCCTGGACACTTTGAAGAAGTGGAAGTTCAAGCCGGCCACATGCGGATCGGAGCCGGTGGTCTCAGACGTTGAGGTAATCGTTAGCTTCCGGCTCAGGTAGTCGCGGGGTTCAAGCGCAGCGTGGCCCGTCGGGCGAAGTAACAGCGATCGCAAGCTATTACACTGGTTTCTGTGAGCGATTCTTCGAAAACAGCCCAACCCAGCCGCAAAGAGTTCCTGGCCCTGGCCAAGGATCACACCCTGGTGCCCGTCTGCCGCACCCTTGCCGCCGATCTTGAAACGCCGGTGTCGGCATTTCTACGCGCGGCATGGCCGGAGAAGGAGTGTTTTCTGCTGGAGTCAGTGGAAGGCGGCGAGCAGGTGGGCCGATACACCTTCATCGGGCTTTCACCGTTCAAGAGAATCGTGGCGCGCGGGCGCGACATAACAATTACTGAAGGCAAAAAGGTTGTCGAAATTGACGACGACATTTTTGCTGTTTTGCGGCGGGCGCTCAGCGGCCACAAGCCAGCGCGTCTGCCAGGGCTGCCTCCCTTCACGGCCGGAGCGGTGGGCTATTTTGCCTACGATGCCGTGCGGCAAATCGAGCGCCTGCCTGAATTAGCCAAGGACGAAATTCAGATCCCCGACGCATGCCTGCTCTTTTTCGACGAAGTGCTGGCCTTCGATCATGTACGCAAAGAGATTTGGCTGGTAGTAACGGCAGACGTGACGCGTCATAAGCCGGCCCAGGCCTTTGATCGCGCAGTCGAGCGGCTGGACAAACTGGAGAAGCGGATTCTGCAGCCTCTGCCCAAACTGGCCGCGCATGTGAGCGCCGGCACCGGAAAGAAGGCCCCTCTCAAGGTGAAATACCGGACCAGCAAGCGCGACTACTTGGCCGCGGTGGAACGCACCAAGGAGTACGTTGCTGCCGGAGACATCTTCCAGGCGGTCTTGTCACAGCGCTTTGATGTGGAACCGGAGGTGGACAGCTTCCAGGTCTATCGCGCACTGCGTACAGTGAACCCAAGCCCTTACATGTTCTTTTTGCGCATTGCTCCCGATGCGCCGCTAGGCGATTCAGGAGATGCAAAGAGTAGAAGCAAGCAGCCGCGCAGCGCCAAGACAATTGAACTGGCCGGCTCGTCGCCTGAACTGCTGGTACGCGTGAATAAAGGCAACGTGGAGTACAGGCCGATTGCCGGAACTAAGCCTCGCGGTGCAACCGAGCAGGAAGATCAGGCATTGGCCGACGAAATGATGCACGACGAGAAGGAGCGGGCGGAGCACGTGATGCTTGTCGACCTGGGCCGCAATGATGTTGGCCGCGTAAGCGAATTTGGCAGCGTGAAGGTAGACCGGCTGATGTTTGTCGAGCGCTACTCGCATGTCATGCATATTGTGAGCGCGATTTCCGGCAAGCTGCGTCCTGACCTGACCGCCGTGGATGCGCTGCGAGCCTGCTTCCCTGCCGGAACTCTGAGTGGCGCCCCTAAAGTGCGCGCCATGGAAATCCTCGAAGAACTAGAACCGGCGCGGCGAGGAACCTACGGCGGAGCGGTAATGTATGCGGACTTTTCAGGAAACCTCGACTCGTGCATTGCCATTCGATCCATGCTGGCCGTAAACGGCAAAGGCTATGTTCAGGCCGGGGCCGGCATTGTCGCCGATTCCGTGCCTGAAAAAGAGCATCAGGAATCGATCAACAAGGCCCAGGCAGTCATCCGCGCAATCGAGCGCGCACGGCAAATGTAAAGACGAGGATTAGGGACCAGGTGGCAAGCGGCACTATTCTTCCGCGCCAAACACACGCCGGAAGAAGTGGCCGATGTTGCCGAAGAATCCACGTTTTTTATGAGGCGCAGACTTCGTCCTGGGCTGCGCTGCAACAGCTGGAGCCGCCGCAGTAGATGCAGTTTGCGCCGGGATTTCAGCCACAGGGACATCCTGTTTACTCTGGTAGACCAGTGGCGGCGCAGTCTGAGCCGGGCTGTTCGTAGTGGGAACAGGAGCCGCGGCCACCTTTGGTGCTGGCGCGAGGCCCATGCTTTGCGCAAGAGGAAACTCGTTGCCCTTAGACTCGGCAGGCGGGCAGCCACAGGGTTCCTTCTCCTGATCGACAACCTCATGCAGGCTGCCGTGCTGAAACATGACGCGCTGTCCCGGTTGCACGCGGTACGCACCGCCATCAAAGACGCTGGAGACCACAACATAAGGCCCGTTGACGCCGGAATTGTCCACGCAGGTGTCGCCCTGGCCGCCCAGCCGAACCTTAACGTCGGCTGCTCCCGGTCCGCCAATAAGGATACGGAAGTCGGGAGTCAGCAAAACGTCGGCGCTCTTGAGGTTGGCCGTCGTGCCGGCGTAGCTCAATTCAATCGCGCCATGGTCCATAGCCATCATCAATCCGGGCACACCGTCGTTTGAATTGCTTGTATCTGCGGTGAGCTTGACGTTAGTTGCAGCGCAAACCAGCAATGTGCCGCGATAAGGCAAGGTGATGTGGGTTGTTTCGTCGCCCGAGGTCACAGAGGCATTTGCTGCCACGTATGCCCGGCCTGCGTTCACCATCAAAGCGCCGGTGACTTCGGCCGCATGGCCAGGGACCTTGCTATCGAGAGGGATGATCGCAATCGGGCGCGTCCCGGAGGGAATCGACTGCTGCTCTTGATTGTTCGAAGCCGGATTCGCCTGAGTCTGCGGAGCATCTGGCGCGGGTGCGGAAACCTGCGCACACACCGCGTTTGCGGCAATCAGAGCGGCGAGGAGCGGCGTGATTTTAGCGAGGCCCATACATTCTTCCTTGCGGGAAAACCGGAGCACTTAGATAGAGTGGGCAGTTCGCTTACATCGCGAGGAAATTGCGAATCATCTGGTGGCCGCCCTCGGTAAGCACACTTTCGGGATGGAATTGCACACCTTCAATCGGCAAACTACGATGGCGCAGACCCATGATCACAGTCCCGGCAGCTCCGTTGAGCTCAGGCGTGCGCGCGGTGACGGCAAGATCGGACGGCAGCGACTTCTCCTCAACGATGAGGGAATGATAGCGAGTACAAGTAAGCGGCGTAGGCAGGCCGGTAAACACTCCCTTACCGTCATGCTCCACGGCGCTGGTTTTACCGTGCATCAGGTTGCGGGCGCGAATCACTTTGCCGCCAAATGCCTCACCGATGGCCTGGTGGCCAAGACAAACGCCAAGTATGGGCGCCTTGCCCGCCATGTGCCGAATGAGCGGCACCAGAATACCGGCTTCCCCTGGCGTACACGGCCCCGGCGAAAGCAGAATCCGGTCTGGGTGAAGCGCTTCAACCTCTTCCACGGTCAGCTCGTCGTTACGGCGCACAACCACCTCTGCGCCCAGCTCGCCAAGGTACTGGACCAGGTTGTAAGTAAAGGAATCGTAGTTGTCGAGGACAAAGACCATCGCGACTTTCAGTTTAGCAGCGAGTGACCGCGTTCGGGGCGACAAGCCGTCTGAGCCGGGAATGCCGAGATAGGCGTTCGACAAGCCAGCCCAGGCGGTTGCGCACTTGCGGCACATCTGCAAAACTGGCCTTGGCTTATGACAATGGTTTTGCATTTTCTGGTTAAGGGTCGCGTGCAGGGAGTGGGCTTTCGCTGGTTCGTTCATCGCGAGGCAAGCGAACTGGAACTGCGCGGCTGGGTGCGCAACACGGAGGACGGCGACGTGGAAGTTGTGGCCGCAGGCGACGTAGCCGATCTGGCCGAACTGCGCGCCAGCTTGCGCAAGGGCCCTCGCGGCAGCCGCGTAGACAACCTGATCGAACACTATCTCGAAGACAAAGAAGCCGAGGGGCTGGACTCATTCCGCATTGATGGCGCGTGGTGAGGAAGACAGTCGCAGAAACGCACTCCGCAATCACTGTCCACTGATCACTGTTGTCTAGCCTCTGCCTCTATAATTGGACCGGAAGATGACTTGCCTCCCGCCTGTTCCCTTCCCGATAATTTTTGCCATTTAGCTTTAGCCCATTTGAGGAGCCCGCCTTTCCATGCCGCAAGCCATCAAGCCCATCAACGTTGAAGATCTTAAAAAGCTCGTTCGCACCGTTCCTGATTTTCCCAAGCCCGGAATTCTGTTTTACGACATCACGACACTGTTGAAGGACAAGACCGGTTTTGCGCAGCTAATCGATGCACTGGCCGCTCACTACATTGAGCAGAAAATCGACCTGGTACTGGGAATCGAGGCACGCGGCTTCATCTTCGGACCGGCTCTTGCATATCGCCTGAATGCCGGCTTTGTGCCGGTTCGCAAGCCGCGCAAACTTCCTTCAACGGTTGCACGCGTCACCTATGACCTTGAATACGGCTCAGACTCGCTTGAGATACACGTAGACGCGATTCAGCCCGGCCAGAGCGTGGTTCTCGTCGATGACCTTTTAGCAACCGGCGGCACCATGGAAGCTACGATCAAGCTGGTAAAGCAACTCGGCGGAGAAATTGCTGGTCTCGCCTTTGCCGTTGAACTCGACTTCCTCAAAGGCCGCGACCGCTTCAAGGAATACGACGTCTTCAGCCTGCTGCACTACGACGAATAAGAGCAGAAAAGGCGGCCTCATCCAAACCTCAGGAAGATGCCGCCCTTTTTGTGTCCTGGATACTTTGCAGGATTAGCTTGCCGATTCCGGCATCACTTCCACCTGAGTTCCTTCTGGCGAGGCGTCGGCTGAGTCGCCCTGCAGCATCTGCGCATCGGCAAAACGATAGCCCACATACACGTCCGTAAGCAGGTAAATCGGGTTCGACGGATCGTCTTCAATTTTCTTGCGCAGTTGACGAACGAAGGTGCGAAGATATTCCACTTCTTCGCGGCAGTCTGCGCCCCAAACGGCGGTCAGCAGCTTGGCGTACGTGACCACGCGGCCAGCGCGAATCATCAGGCAATTCAGGATGTCGAATTCCTTGCGCGTCAGGTGCACAGGCTGGCCGCGCTTGGTAACGGTGCGCTTAACCGGGTCAAGACGAATCTCGCCGATCTCAAGCGGTGCATCTTCAGCGCGGGCAGGAGCGCGGACACGGCGTACCGCCGAGCGAATGCGTGCGATCAGCTCGCGCGTGCTGAATGGCTTGGTTACGTAATCGTCCGCGCCAGATTCGAGCGCTTCAACCTTGTCCTCTTCCTGATCGCGAACCGTCAGCATCAGGATGGGAAGCCGGGGAGCAAAGGCACGAATGCGGCGGAGCGTTTCAATGCCGCCAATGCCGGGCATATTCACGTCAAGCAAAACGGCGTCGTACGGGCCACTGCGCAATAGCTGCAGAGCCTCTTCACCACGCGCCGCCTCGGCGACCTGGAAGCCAAGTTCAATAAGCGGCGGCCGAAGCGCCCTGCGGATAGCCGACTCATCATCGACGATAAGGATGCGGATTGCAGGCTGGCTGTTCACTTTCTCCCCTTTTGCGATTCAACCGGTATCGCTGCGTAAAATGTGGTTCCTTCCAGCTCATCGCTGGTAACCCAGACATAGCCGCTGTGGATCAATGCTACTCGCTTGGCAACGGAAAGCCCGATGCCGGTGCCCGATGCCCGCGTCGAATGCTTTGCAGAGCGGTAGTAGCGGTCGAAGATGCGCTCGCGGTCCTCGATCGGAATTACCGGCCCGAAGCTGTGCACCGAAAAGATGACTTCGCTCTTCGCTTGAGCGGCGCGGATAGTAATGGCGGTGCCATAGATCGAGTACTTACAGGCATTGTCGATGTATTGAGTAAGCAGCATTACCATCAACTGCCGATCGCAAAACACCATCAGCTCTTCGTCTTCAAGATCGACCGCGACTTTCATGCTGGCCAGGCGGTCTTTCAAACTCGCCACTACCTCTTCAATCATCGGTCCTACGCCGACCGGCGTTGCATGAATCGTTATTTCGCCTGCGTCCAGCCGCGCCGTAGTTAGCAGGCGCGTTGTGAGTTCATTCAGTACGCTAGTCTGCTCGTCGATCAGGCCGACCAGCTCCGCTTGCCCAGGGGAAAGATGCCCCATTTCGCCCAGGCCGGTACTGGCGGCGCGAATCGCGGTCAGCGGAGTCTTGTATGCGTGCGCAAGGCTGTCAAGCACCGTTGCGCGAAGCTGCTCCGTGCGGCGCTCCGTTTCAATGCGGCTCTCATTGGCAAAGGCGCGATAACGATCGAACGTAATGGCGATGAGCGAAGCAATGGCGTTGTTCGTCAGCGGACTGGTATTGCCGCGTACCACCAGGCTGCCTACCGGAACCGTTCCAAGCCGAACCACGCGGCGCCCGATTCCCGTTTCTTCGTCATCGTCGGAGCTCTCAAAGTAGTAAACATTTTGAGCCAGCTCCTGCGGGTCCTGGCTCCAGAAACCTGCCTGGTAGACGTCATGCAGATCAGCGTCAAATACGGCAACGGCCTCAAGCGCAAAGATTTCGTGCACCAGTTCAGCAAGTTGCGGGCCGGGCTCCACATGCAGATTCATCTGCAGCGTGCGACGCGTGAACTCGTAGAGGTCGTGCATCTGGTCGCCCCACGACTCCGCTTCGCGCGCATGCCCCGTCACTCTGGCGGAGAGACGGCTGACCACAAGTGCTACCAGAACAAATACAAGCAGCGTTACCGTGTTGGCCGGGTCCTCAGCAAATTTAAGTTCTGCTTCGCGGGCAAACAGGCCATGGAAGGCGACTGCGGAGAGCGAGACGATCAGTGCCTGCCAAAAACCGCAAAGCAAAGCGGTCGGTAGCACGATCATCAGGTAAAGCAGAAGATCTACCGGCAACAGCCAACCAAACCAGTGGCTGATGGTACCTACCAGAAGGACTCCGAGAATTCCGAGCGCGCACTCCAGCGCAAACAGAAGCCAGCGCGGACCAGTGCCGCGTGAGCTTCTAATTCCGAAGATCGATCGAACAGGCAGAGAACTTGACGACAAGAAGCAACCACCCTGGAATCTTTTTGGAACTTGCGGTTTGAGTTACGAGCGATTCACTGAATTTTGATCTTGCTCGACATGGTCAGTTTGCCGAACCTGTCATGTGCTGGAGAACGGGAAACGCTTTTTAGATTCGGGCCACAGATCAAGGAAAGCGTAATGAGATTTTATCATTTTCTTTATTCCATCTTCATAGATAAACCTGCTGTTTTCGTTTTGGAACTGTGCCCGTTTCTTTAACTCCTGCAGTTACTTGCGGAGCTTCGCCACACTCATAGAATTCTTTTTTTTAATCCTCATAAGTTCTTTATGCAGTATTTGCGTTAATTAATCCAGTTCATTGCGACTTGACTAACAGGTTAAGACCGCAACATCTCAACAGGTCATTCCGATATGAATCCATACCGTCGGGAAGCTCCCATGGGGCTTACAGGTTTCGTGCGCCCAAAAGACGCAGGCGGAGACCGTAGAGCTTAATCCCATGTTTCCGGCTTAGTTCAACTTTGTCATACCTCACAAAACTGTTCTTTCTGGAGGATAAGTGCCGATGTATTCAAAGCCGACTCGCATTCTGCAAATCATGGCCTCAGCGGCCATGGCAACCGCCCTTCTGGCTGGCGCACAAGACTCAGCATCCACGCCGACTCCAGCCACAACGCCTGCAGCAGCGCAAGCTGCTCCACCCGCGCCTGCTGAGGCTGCCCCCGCTCCTCTTTCCACGTTTGTTCTCTCGGGGCCGCTAACGTGGCTGCCTCCAGCAACGGTTGATGCCGGTCCGTTTGGCAAGCTTTCGGTCAACGGCATCATCACAGGCTACGCGCTGGGTCAGAACAACCCCGTTCCCGGCGATGACACTAAGCAGGCCACACTCACCAATGGCTCTATCTTCGTGCAGAAGGCGGACGGCAAGATTCAGTATTTTGTGCAAGCCGGCGTTTACGATTTCCCAACGCTGGGCGTTTCCTTCGCCAATGCACAGAATACAACTGCCAACCTCTTTGGCCCAGTACCGGTTGCCTTCCTGAAGCTTGCCACTGGAAAGACCACTTCCTGGCAAATTGGTTCGCTGCCGACGCTGATGGGCGCAGAAGGCGCCTTCACCTACCAGAACATGAACATCGCGCGAGGCCTCCTGTGGAACCAGGAGAACATAATCAACCGCGGTATCCAAGTGAACCAGGCGATGGGAAAGTACCTGTCCGCTTCGCTTAGCTGGAACGACGGTTACTATTCCAATCGATACAACTGGCTCACTGGTTCACTGACTTTCACCAAGGGTCCCAGCACCTTGGTCTTCAGTGGCATGGGCAACGCTGGCAGTACGGGTTACTCAACCAATGCGACACCGCTGTTGCAGAACAATAGCACGATGTACGCAGGCATCTACACCTACACCAAGGGCACCTGGATCGCGACCGGGACCTACCAGTACAGCAATACCCCAACTAACGCCAAGATCGGCGTTGTGAAGGGAGCCACGACCAACGGATTCGGCGCGTACCTCAGCAAGTCCTTCAAGAGTGGCTTCGCCCTTCCGATCCGCGTTGAGTACCTTGAGCAGTCAGGCAAGGTGAGCGGCCCTGATGCGAACATGCTGTACGGACCGGGCAGCTCGGCGTTCACTTTCACAGCGACTCCGACGTACCAGAAGGGCGGATTCTACTTCCGCAGTGACGTGGGCATGGTTGACACCTACAACTCAAAGGGATATGCCTTTGGGCCGACCGGAACGGCTGCCAGCCAGTTCCGCGTCACGGGTGAGTTCGGATTCATCCTCGGCAACAACATCACAGGGGAAAAATAAACGGCTAGCGGAGTCGGCTCGGCACAGTGCAACTCACTCTAGCTCCTACCATGGTCACGCCATCAGCCAAAGACCTCGTTGGGTCTTTGGCTGATGAAAAACCAGCAGGCAACTATATGTGTTAGTTGGCGAACTCTTTATCCGATCCTCACGGGTTGAGAGCTAATCTCCGAATCACAGACACCCGGCTAATCGGAAAAACTCCAGACGAAGCCAACAAGTACTTCAAATTTTCAGGAGAATGCTCATGGCAGATCAAAAAGCACCGCAGATGCAGGCCACACTCGGTCTAACCGGGCTAACCAGCAACGCAATGGCGCTCATCGCCCCCGGCGCCTTTCTCTGGCTCACCTTCTACATCCAGGCCACCACGGGTGTCGCGGGTCAGCCTTCCACCGCACCGGGCATGTGGATTGGCATCTTCGCCGCCCTTGTTCTCTGCCTTGCAACCGCCGTCGCATACGCGGAAATCTCCAAGCTTTATCCCGGCACTGGCTCCAGCTACTACTACGCGGAGCAGGCCATGCTTTCGAAAGACAAAGCCTTCAAATACGCCCGCGTCGCCAAGTTCATCGTCGGCTGGGGCTCGCATCTCTACTACTGGGTTTACCCAGGCGTGATGGTCGCTGTCACCGGCGTCTTTGTTGGCTATGTGGTTGGCTTCCTCTATCCCAACGTGATGAGCGGATCCAATCCCGGCCCCGTCTTCATGTCGCTGGTCGCCGTCGTATTCTCGTTCTTCGTGGCATGGATTGCGTCGAAGGGTGCCGGTGCCTCGACGGCAGTCAACCTCGCCATCAACGTCATTCAGATTTCGGCGCTGATCGTATTCAGCGTACTGGCTCTCGGTTACCGCACCAGCCATCCTTCGGGATCTACGGGCTTCCAGTACGATTCTCAATCGCTGGCTACCTACACCTACCAGTTCGCGACAGCCAAAGACGGCTCCACGATCCGTGACGCTAGCGGCTCGCCGCTTCCGTTGCTCGATGCAGCAGGCAAGCCGGTTCCCTTCCAGGTCACTTATCCCACCACTGACGCGACCGGAAACTTCCTGACCCACCCGAACGCTGTTTCGGTTGTCGCGCCACACAAGTTTAGTTACATGTTTATTCAGGCCACTGTCGCGATCCTGATCCTTGTCGGATTCGAATCGGTTACATCTATGGGCGGCGAGGCCAAGAACCCAACCAAGCACATCCCGATTGCTGTCATCGCATCGCTGCTGATTCAGGGATTGTTCTGTTACCTGTTTGAGTATTTCGCGGCCAATTACTTCCTCAACTCCGGGTATACGATGGCAAGCGCGTCAAGCTCTGCAGCACCCATCGGCGACATGATGATCATTGTCGGCGATGCGCTGCTGGGCCAGGGGCATGGCAAGTACTTCATGCTCGCTGAAGCGTTCACCGTGTTCCTCGCTCTCATCGGCACGACTCTGAGCTGCATGAACACAGGCGCCCGCGTCACCTACGCAATGGGCAAGGACGAGGAAGCTCCAGAGCACTTCGGCATGCTGCACGCCGAGTCGCTCTCGCCTCGCAAAGCCATCTGGACACTCGCGGTTATCTCGGCTGTCGTTGGTGTGATTGCGTGTACGCTGGTGTTCGGCGACGCCGGTGCACCCACTGACGCCACTATCGCAGCATTGCCCCATGGCCTGTTCTCGAGCTTCGGTTATCTGCCGCACGATCAGATGGCCGCTCTGCCGAACTCCCTGTTAACCATCACCCTGACCTCGAACTTTGGTACTTTTATCCTGTATGCTTTGAGCTGCTTCCTGTGCATGGTTGCGTATCACAAGCGTCCAGACCACAATTTCCTCCTGCATACGCTGATCCCCGGATTCGGCTTGCTGGCTAACCTTATCTGCATGGGCTTCTATATTGCTGGTCCGGCATTCGGGCTTGGCACATCAAAAGAGCCACTGCTTGCATTAGGCATCTCGGCGGTCTGGGGCGTTTACGGAGCTATCTACTTCCTCCGTTCATCCAAGGCCAAGGGCAAAGCGATTCTGCTCGAACAGAAAATGTAGTTCGCCTTTACCCTTAAACTCGACACCGGCCGCTGGGTGGGATCGCTTCTCGATCTGAACGATTGAAACGAGAAGATGATCGCCACCCAGTGACCATTTTGAAGTGAACGATCCGCAAACTAGAATATGAGTCCTTATCCGGGGGAGCGGAACGAGACTCGAGGTAGCGTCGTCCATGTTGGATGTTCAGTTCGGCCAGGCAAGCGACTTCGGCAAAGTGCGTACCAACAATGAAGACGCGATGGGCTCTTTTGTTCCGTCGTCGCGTCACCAGGCAAGATCGCACGGTTTTCTATTCGCCGTGGCAGACGGAGTAGGCGGTATGGATCTGGGTGAAGTTGCATCTGCGACTGCCGTCTCAGTTCTGACAGACGAATTTGCAAAGGCACAAGCGGACACCATGCTCATCAGCCTGTTGCCGCGCTTGATTCAACACGCCAACGCCGCAGTGCACGACAAGACGTTGGTAAACGAATACCGCGGCAAAAGAATGGCGACGACGCTGGTAGCCTGTGCCCTGCGCTACGATCAGGCCATCGTGTCGCATGTGGGCGACTCGCGCTGCTACCTGGTGCGCAATGGCAAAGCCCGGCAGGTAACGCAAGACCATACGCTCGTCAATGAACAGCGGAAAATGGGATTGATCAGCGCCGAGGAGATTCCTGACTCCGATTCGCGCCACGTCCTTATCCGCTCGCTGGGTCCGGAAATGTTTGTTGCCCCCGACACGACCGCCGTTACGCTCCAGACCGGCGATGTGCTCGTGCTGTGCACAGACGGCCTGCACGACGAGATGAGTGAAATAATGATTGCCGAAATCGCTTCGCAAAAGAAGTCTGCGGAGGAGATTGCGCGCGAACTGGTCGCCAAAGCCGTCGAGATTGACGGCGGAGACAACACCACCGCACAGGTGATTCGCGTTCGCTCAGTAGAGCAGGTGGGAATGTATCGTGGCAGGCCTTACCGGCTGCCTGCGTAAGCCCCTGCTTAAACAAAGAAATTACAGATTCCTTACGGATTCCAGAAAGAGACCCGATAGAGTGGATAAAGTGAAAGTAATGACGGAGCAAGCCGCCTGATGGGCATCCTCGACGTGATCGAAAGCGGTTCGAAGATTGACTCATACCGCATCGACCAACCAATTGCGCGCAGCGGCATGGCATCGATCTTCCGCGCAACCGATTTGCGTGACAACCGTGTCGTTGCGCTGAAAATTCCCCATCCCGACATGGAAGCGGATCCCATCCTATTCGACCGGTTTCAGCGCGAATCTCGCATTGGCGAGCGGCTTAACCATCCCAATGTGATGCGCGTTTATGGCGATGAAAAACGCTCGCGTATCTATATGGTCATGGAGTGGTGCGAAGGTCGGCTCCTGCGCGAGATCATGGACGAGGAAAAGCTTTCTCACGAGCGGGCCATCAAGATCACAAAAGGCGTTTTGCGGGCGCTGGATTACATTCACGGCAACGGCGTAGTGCATCGCGATCTCAAACCGGAAAACATCATGGTGGACGAGAACGATCACATCAAGCTGATCGACTTTGGAATCGCCAGCGACAACACAGCGCGCCGACTTACTTATGCGAATTTCACCGCCACGCTCGGCACGCCGAACTACATCTCGCCTGAGCAGGTAAAGGGCAAGCGCGGCGACGGTCGATCGGATGTCTACTCCATGGGCGTGATTTTGTATGAATTGCTCACCGGCAAGTTACCGTTCTCCGGGCCATCTCCCATCGCCGCCATGAATGATCGGCTGCTGAACCATCCGGTCCCTCCCACGGTTGCCGATCCCACCATTTCCCCCCAATTGCAGGAAGTCATCTACCGGGCGCTCGAGCGCGACCCCAAAAACCGGTACGCCACTGCTCACGAGTTTCTCCACGACCTCGACCACCTTGACCAGGTGGGAGTTGAGGACCGCGATGAGCTCAAGAATTGGCAGAATAGAAAATCGCAGCTGTCGCGAAAAATCCTCTATTACGGTGGGTTGGCGCTGATCCCGGTGGCCGTGCTGCTGGTGATGATGCTTCTGGCGCACCGACTTTAGTGCAATCACAGGTTTCTAAAAGGCTCTGGGGAATCTTCACGGATTCTTTATGCCCTTGGCTCTAGCATTTCTCTGTGTAAGTCCCTTCAACGAGGAGATCCATGGCAAAGTACAAACTTGAATATATTTGGCTCGACGGCAAGCAACCCATTCCTGAACTGCGCGGCAAAACTCAGATTAAGTCTTTTGATGCCCCGCCCACCCTTGCCGACTTGCCCCTTTGGGGCTTTGATGGCAGTTCGACCATGCAGGCTGAAGGGCACAAGTCCGATTGCATTCTGAAGCCTGTCGCAATCTATCCAGATGCTAGCCGGAAAGACGCATATATCGCCATGTGCGAAGTCATGCATCCCGATGGAACGCCGCACTCCACGAATGCGCGAGCCACTATTGAGGACGACCCCGATCTCTGGATCGGCTTTGAACAGGAGTACTTCCTTTATCATGAAGGCCGCCCGCTCGGCTTCCCGAAGGAAGGCTATCCCGGACCACAGGGGCCCTATTATTGCGGCGTTGGTTATAAGTACATGGGATCTGTGGCTCGCCAGATTGTTGAAGAGCACCTGGAACTCTGCCTGGCAGCGGGCATCAACCACGAAGGCATCAACGCCGAAGTGGCCAAAGGACAATGGGAGTTCCAGATCTTCGCTAAGGGCTCCAAAAAAGCCGCCGATGATGTGTGGACAGCTCGCTACCTGATGGCCCGGCTCTGCGAGAAGTACGAAGTCGACTTCGTACTCTATTGCAAGCCCATCAAGGGTGACTGGAACGGCTCAGGCATGCACACCAACTTCTCAACCAAATACATCCGCGAAGTCGGTGGCAAGGATTACCTCGAAGCGCTGATGGCAGCTTTTGAGAAAAACATTGCCGAGCACATCGCCGTCTACGGGCCTGACAACCATCTTCGCTTGACAGGTCTGCATGAGACGCAGGCGATCGACAAGTTCAGCTACGGACTGTCGGATCGCGGCGCTTCAGTCCGCCTGCCCGTAAACTTTATCCGCAATGGCTATAAGGGCTACCTTGAAGACCGTCGTCCGAACTCGGAAGCCGATCCTTACCAGATTGTCTCCCGCCTGCTGAAGACCATCAGCTCGGTTGAAGTCGCGGTTGCCAGGTAATATCCCCTCTGCGTTGCAACCAATCCCGGCTGGCTCAATGAGCAGCCGGGATTCTTGTTTGCGCAGGCAGTTGGGCTGCATTGCATTGTTCAAGCTCTCCAAATAGCCGGAGCAAGTATCGCCATCGCTAAATCGAGCCCGGTCGGATAAACTCTTCAAGTTTGCAGAGCGTTCTTGTGCGATCGATGCATAGAACTGCTATGAGGAGAATCGGCTGTTGGCCAAATTGCCAGTATTTCGGACGGTATTACTCATCTTCTGGCTTGGTGCTCATTGCGGTGCGCAAACTGACCCACTCCAGAAAGCCGCAGAGGCCGTGCGCCATGAGTCCGATGGCAAGTTTTCCATCCACCTTGAAGAGCGGACTCGCTGGGAGGAGCGCTACGGCAACAGCTTCGGTTCCGCAAAGAATCAACAGGACATGCTGAGCCGTCTCCGTTTCAGCGCCGAATACCAGCCGGTGAAATGGCTTTCTGTTAGCGGAATGGCGCAGGATGCGCGCGCTCCCTGTTACGGACCAAATGCGCCAAATTCCGTGCGCGACTCAATCGACCTGCACGAAGCCTTCGTCACTTTAGGTGCCGCTAAACAACCGCTGAATTTTTCCTTCGGAAGGCGAATGATCAACTACGGCGAGGCTCGGGTAATCGGAGTTCCACAGTGGACCAACACTTCACGAACTTACGATTTTGCCCGTTTTGGCCTTGTCACTCATAAGTTCTCCGTGGATGCGCTTCTCATTTCCCCGGTCATCGTAAGGCCGGATCTGTTTAATAATCCGGAACTTGGAAACCGATACTGGGGCGCATATAGCGTAATCCCAAAATTCTGGCATGGACTGTCAATGGACGCGTATGCGCTGCGCCACTCGCAAAACAAGATCGGCGGCTGGACCGGTGCGGGAACGCTTGGCACAAATGATTTTGGCGCGCGCTTCTACGGACCGCTACCAGGCAAATTCGCATACAGCCTCGAAGGCATCGGGCAAAACGGTCATGTCGGTACTCTCAATCAACGCGCCTATGCCTGGTTTGCCGGAATCAGCAGGCCTATCAAGGTTGGACCAATCCCAGTTGACGCATCGGTGGAATACAAAGTGGCTTCGGGATCTCATCATGGTCAGACTCATAGTTCTACCTTTGACCAGTTCACGCCTGCCAACCATGACAAGTTCGGTCACGAAGATCTATTCGGATGGCGAAATCTGCGAACATTCAAGACGCTTGAGACCCTCCATCTAACAAAAGAGCTGGCCTTCAATGTGATGTATACCGAAGAATCTCTTTTCAGTCCCTCTGACGCGCTGTATTCCAGTTCGGGATCAAAGATCGCCATTTCAACGCAAGGAACAGCCGGCAGAACTGTGGGACAGGAATTGGATGGATTCACCACATACAACTGGGGAGCACACACATTCCTGGCAGGTTTCGGCCACTTCTTTAAAGGACCCTTCGTGATAAATGCAACTCCCGGAATCAACCCCCGCTATTTCTATATCGCGCAGCAGTACACGATTAAGTAGTGCGGCTTTGGCATTTCACATCGCCTGATTTATAAGATAAGCCCGCAATCAAATCTGTGCATCCAACCTTGTGAAACAAAAGGGGAGGATATCCATGACTGAAGAACAAGAAGGTAAAAAAGCTCCGGATGCCATCGCGGGTTTGATCGACGCTCTGAATGAAGACTTGTCCCGTGAATACCAGGCCATCATCGCTTACACGGTCTACAGCAGCGTGCTTACCGGCGCGCAGTGGATGAACATCGCTGCCGAGCTCAAGCTACACGCCGCCGAGGAATTGCAACACGCTCTCATCATCGCTGACCAGATCGACTACCTGGGCGGCACACCCACTGCCACTCCCAAACCCGTCAAACTGTCAAAGAAGCCTGAAGAAATGATTCGCTTCGATCTGGACAACGAAACCGAAACCATCAAGAACTATCGGCAGCGCGTCAAGCAAGCCGAGGCCGTCGGCCACTACGCCCTGGCAGAAAAACTGCGACAAATCATTGCCCAGGAGCAGGAACACCAGCATGACCTGGCCACTGCACTCGGCATCGATGTTCCCAAAGTCCTCGAAGGCGGCGCCTAGCGAACCCAAAGCCTCGCAGGTTGATCAAGCCGCCTCAAGTTCCTCTGCAATCGCCTCCGCAGCCGCGATGCATGCGGCGCGATCCACATCAAGATGTGTGACCAGGCGAATAAGATTGTGCCCGAGCGCGCTGATGAAAATGTTGCGCCCCTTGAGCCGCGCCACTAGCTCAATTGGAGTGCGCTTCCCTGTCAGGCCAAAAATCACGATGTTAGTCTCGACGGTTTCTGGGTCGATGGTGACGCCGGGCATCGCTGCCAGTGCCTCGGCAAGGAGCCGCGCATTGGCATGATCTTTCTGGAGCCGCTTCGGCCCCTCCTCCAACGCGATCAACCCCGCCGCGGCCAGAATGCCCGCCTGGCGCATGCCGCCGCCCATTGCTTTCCGGTAGAGGCGTGCACGATCGATCACTTCCGCCGAACCCACCAGCATGGAACCTACAGGCGCGCCAAGCCCCTTTGACAGGCAGAACATCACCGTATCGAAGCCGCGCGTCAGTGCCTTCACATCCACGCCGAGCGCCGTTGCCGCATTGAAAATGCGCGCACCGTCTAGATGCACCGGAAGCTTGCGATCTTTTGCGCCGTTCCAGATTTCTTCAAGAACCGGTAGAGGCGTACAGGTACCGCCAGCAAGGTTGGCAGTATTTTCAATCTCAATAAGTCCCGTCGCCGCGCGAAATGCTCCACGCGCATAAATAGCAGGCTCAATGTGCTTCCACGTAAGAATGCCGCGCTCGGCCACAACGGCACGAATCAGGCATCCGGAAAAGACAGCCGTCGTCGCCATCTCCCAATCCAGAATGTGCGCGCGCGACTCGGCAATGACTTCATGTCCGGGCTGCGTCAACGCACGGATGGCAATCTGATTTCCCATGGTTCCTGTGGGCACAAAAAGACCGGCCTCGCGGCCAAACACCTGCGCAGCGCGTCGTTCAAGCAAGTTGACCGTGGGGTCCTCGCCGTAAACATCGTCGCCAACTTCGGCAGCAGCCATCGCAGCGCGCATTTCCTGTGTAGGGCGAGTAACCGTGTCGGAGCGCAGATCGATAATGCCAGCCACCTTCAAAACCTTCCTGAATTTCAACGGTTCAACATCAAGACGCAGACGAAAATCAAAGCACCAACATCAGCGCCTCATCCCTATTCCATGCTTTAAGGTATCTGCGTCATCGGCAGCTCAATCACCGGAGTGCGTTTTCCATTCGTCATTGCGTAGGCCCACAGTCCGTGGAAATTGGCGCGGATGCTTGGCTGAGCTTTCAAAAATGCACTGAACACGGCTGTGGCTTCCGTTCGCTGTGCAGCGGGATCAGTCACACCGGTCGATTCATACACAATGGCAAGATCAGGTTCCGCAAGCGAAGGATCGAGCACCACCGAATCCACCTTCCAGGTGCGATCACCGGCCTTCAGCGTGTAAGGAAATGCGCTCTGCGGAGAGTTTGGAATATCCGCCTGCTCTTTTTGCAGCTTCTCAAGATTCGGAGATGAGATGAAATCCAAGGGCAACAGCAGGAAACGCGCCGCGTCGTAGGAATAGAAGGCACTCCACGGATCTACCTTGGCCAGGCTGCGTGCTCGCGTCCAGTACCACACGCCGTCGTGACCATCGAAGACACCCTGATGCGTTGACAATCCGGCCAGCCGCCAGTTGGAACCATCCCATGCCAGCACGATTCCCATCTGTCCCGCCAGTTGCGCACCCGGCGTATCAGCCAGCGCGATTGCGTAGCGTCCAGGAGGCAATGCGTGCATGTTGATGCTGACGGTGATTGTACCGTTGGAATTCGAGCAGAAAAACTGCGTGTCCATTGGAGCAGTCTGCGAAGACGCATCGAGCAAATAGAGATTGCGCAACTGCGCGTGTCCGCCTTTGACAATGGGCGCGGCCTGCTCAATGGCGCTGCGAATGCCGTTCCACTCCGCGGCTTCAGCCGGCAGCAGAGCAGCCTGCAGCGTATTTACGTCCTGATTGATGACCGCATCGGCAAGACGGCCCGCAATGACGCTGAGCGCCACGCGATCTTGCGGCGAAAGCTCGCCCTGCGGGGTACAGGTAGCTGCCTGACTGGCTGCCGGCAATGCGAACAGCGCGGCCACGACCAAAGGCTTCAAGCAGAAGCGCATTTGCACTTAATTCCTCTCCACCCATAAGACGCAAATTCCGAGCGATCGTGGGCTATGATCAGTCTAGTACACAGCGGGCAAGCAAGTTGCGCCGCCCGAACAGTGCAAGCAAGTCGCAAACTGGGATGAAAGCGGATGCGTACAACCGGAATTGAAGTGCCCGGAGTTTCAACGGTGCGAAGTTGGCCCGTTCGGCGGGTTGCCGCAGTTTTGCTCACGGTGATGGCCCTGGGTGTCGCTTCTGCGTCGGCTGACCAATCCTCCGCGCCAAAAACCCCCGCAACAACGCAAAAACCGGCTGCCCGCGCCCGCAAACAGACCGCTTCCGCAAAGGCGTCCCCTGCTGCGCAACCCGCAACTCCGCCGCAAGCCGACCCGCTGTTGCCCCTATGGCCAGCAAACAACCATCCAAGTGACGCCACAATTGTGTGGAACAGCCAGGGGCTCCGCATCGACGCATCAAATTCAAGCCTGCAACAAATATTGAAAGACGTTTCCACGGACATCGGCGTCAAGATTACGGGGATCACCGGGGAACAGCGGATCTTCGGCGCGTACGGTCCAGGTTCAGCGCGCGATGTGCTTTCGCAATTGCTGGACGGCTCAGGCTACAACGTTCTCATGGTGGGCGAGCTTGGCCAGGGAACACCAAGGCAGGTCGTCCTTACCAGGAAGCCCACAGGACCGGCGCCTCCGGTGGTAAACAACTCTAATTCGAGCAACGACGACAGCAGCGCCGATGTGGAGGAGCCTCCGCAACCTCAACCGCCGCCACAACAGCCGCCGCCAAACATGCCGGCCGGCTTCGGGCCTGGCGCTCAGCCGCGCACTCCCCAGCAGATTTTGCAGGAGATGCAGCAGCGCCAGCAGCAAATCGAGCAGCAACAGCTACAGCAGCAACAGCAGCGCGCAAATCCGCCGCAATAGAGCTACGGCGTCTCGTTTGGCAAGAGTCTGGCCCCAGTCAGGCCTATCTGAATCGACTTGAAGATGTCGTCGAGCGCCGTGACGCCATTCAGTGATCCTGACGCCTGACAGCCTGTATCGCCGCCTGTCATGTTGAAGTCGGAATAGAAGTGCGAATTGTCGCCTGAACTCCATCCGGATGACATCTGCTGCATTGCCTGGCACGGAGTAATGTTGGGATGGTTGCCCCCGACTCTGTCGCTGGCACAGTTTTGCCAACTCGAAGTTGCAGGCGATCCATAGGCAATCGTGTAGACAACGGTTCCCTGCCCCTTGGCGTAGTTGGCAGCGTCAACTCCCTGCCCGCACTGTCCGACCCAAGAGGGGTAAGCACCGGAGCTTGTGGCGTAGCTGGTGCTCTGGCCGCTGCTTGAAACCATGTCGTTCACGCCCGTCTGGAACGAACCGCCCGGGGTGGTGACCTTTGCGGTTGCGTTGCCATCACTCAAGAGGACGATGACGTTCTGTGTACCCGGATTTGCCGCCTGTTTTGCTAACAGAGCCGCCTGGGCAGCATAGATGGCTCCGGCATAGTACGTATTCCCGTTGCTGGTTTGGATTCCTGAGCAGCCACGTTGATGCTTCCCATTCTTTACCGAGTTGCCGACACCCACTGCGTTTGACAGCGACGAACTAGTCGAAAGACTCGTCGCACTATCAGAAGTTCGGTAGTCATTCAGGAAGCCGGTTACCTGATATGTCAACCGAACTGTGCTCTGGGACTTCCCCGAGCCTGAGGTATACGACATATTCGAAAGTGAAGTCGCTGTCGCAGACGGGAAGGTATACGGTCCCACCGTCGGCGTGTTACCGCTGCAATCGGTGTCCGAAGAAACTGAAGTCGTCGTAACGTTGGGGAAGGTGAAAAGGCTGACGTTGTCCAATGAAGGCGCCAATCCGCTCAATAGCTGCTGCGCACCGTCCGTCGCACACTGGAGTTGTGTTTTGCCACAGTCATTGTCCGGGTAGTCCATGGATGGCGTTGTGTCGAGAATGATGGCCACATTGTAGGGTTTCGGCTTGGCTCCATGCGCGGCAGTGGCAACTGCGCTGACCGTCATCGTATTCATCCCAACGATGCCGGCAAAGAAAGTCTTGATGCTCGCAGTTTCCCTGACCGAAACCGCATTGGGATTAGTCGAAGAGCACGGAACGCCCCAGGCGGCAACCGTCGAGAGGCACAAGGGCGTGATCGTAGGCGTGCTAACTGAATAGTTAGCATGCTCGTTCATAGCGCCCTTTGCAGAGCTGAACGATTGGCCCACGGCAGCGTAGTTGGTAGCTGGCAACGTTTGAGCCGCAGCCATAGCCGCAGCATCGCACGATGCCTGCATTTGACGCTTCACCAGCATCGCGTTCGCTACGTCGACTGTAAGCGCGCAAATGCCTAGGAAAATAACGACCAGGAACGCCATCCAGACCAGCGCCTGTCCGTCTTCATTGGCAACCAAGTGGCGGCTGAGCGGCTGCCTACCCCGATTCCTTGAAAGCACAGCGGAATATGCGTTCCGAAATGCGCTCGCCAGCTTGCAAGGACTTGCATCGAAGCTCTTCATCGGTCTTCCTCCGTATTCTTGCGCTGTGTAATCTTGCGCTCTGCGCGTTATTGGACAAGTTCGGCTGTTTGGGCTGTCAGGTTCATGCGTGTCGGCTTCCAGCCGTAGACAAGTAATGTGAACGGGTAAACAGCCTTGAAATCGATGTTGTCGTTTGCGTTGAGAGTGAGCCCTGCACAGGAATTCGTGTAGGACGTCACAACGGCCGCGCCCGACGAGTTATAGGTGGTCCAATCAACCGAGTAGGTAATGGAGCTCGTGTTAAGGGTTGTTGCAGTCGCGTTGGCAGACTGGACAGCATAGGCGCAGGGATCAGTTGCCGCGACGGACGGCGTGGTTTGTCCGCGAGCAAGCGCCAATGCGCGCGCTCCATTGCCTACTGCATTGGTTAGTACGATGTAGTTATTCAGTGCGATTCCGAACCAAACCATTCCGGTAATAAGCAGGGTCATACAAGGAAGAATGAGAGCGAACTCTACGAGCGAGCCACCTTCTGTTTCGCGTGCGAGGTTCCTGCGTCCCGAGGCCAACTTTGCGATCTTGCTTAATTGCATGCCAATCAATGCCGCCATTTCACTTACCTCTCGCTGGCTTTCTGTTGATGATGTGCCTTGTGTTAGCTAACAAATAGTCGCTTCAGGGTTGCGTCACAATGCATCCTTCGCAGCAAAGCGGCGGCAACGGTACCGTGTGAAAACGTTACTCAACGGGCAGGGCGTCGCAGCGGTTAGTTACATAACTAAAGAAGTTACTGAGGTGGAAGGGAAAGGCAAAACGGGAGGATTTGCACTGAAGGGAAACCGAGAGCGCGGCAGCTTTACGAATGAGGCGTGATTTGACTCACAATGCGGCGATGAGCCAAATCGAAGGTAACATTCCCATCATCCTGGTGGAGAAATGGACTGTATAGGATGAGCGTTCTCCTCTTTGAGGAAGGGAGTCGCAGTTCTGAATCGGGAAAAATATTCAACCGGATGCGGCTAGGAAATGCCGGCGGTCTCGGTTTGCACCTTGACTTTCGCCGGACGCCGCCGCGGCTGGATCAACGCAAATCCCACGCGAAGCGCCCAATATGCCGCCAAGAGACCAAATGCCATCGACCCGATCGATGCACCAACCAGCATTAGTAAATCCGTCATTGTTCCGCCTATTTAAGTCTAGATGCTCATACCACGCCACTAGTCACCGGAGGGAAATCTGCAAATAAAACAAACAAGCGGCGTTGCTGAGATTGTCTCAGAATATCGGGTCTCGTTGACCCCTATTTCTATTGACCAATAGAATACCCTCAGGGTGGTAATTTGCGGTGATCGATCGCACACCAAGGTAATAGTCCTACCGTTTCCCAGTAGCCCAATAATGCCCATTACTCACATCTCGGTGCGGGGAGCGCGCCAGCACAATCTGCGCGACATTAGTGTGCGCATTCCACGCAACACGCTGACCGTCGTCACAGGTCTCTCGGGCTCGGGAAAAAGCTCCCTGGCCTTCGACACCATCTATGCCGAGGGCCAGCGGCGGTACGTCGAAACGCTCTCGGCCTATGCGCGGCAGTTTCTTGACCAGATTGAGCGGCCCGATGTTGATTCCATCGAGGGCCTGAGCCCGGCAATTTCAATCGAACAGAAGACCACCAGCCGCAGCCCGCGATCCACCGTCGGCACCATTACTGAGATTTACGACTATCTGCGCCTGCTCTATGCCTCGGTAGGCACGCCCCATTGCCCCAACTGTGGCCGGCCCATCGCGCGGCAGACAGCAGAGCAGATCGTGCAGCGCATCATGGACCTGGGAAAGGGCGAGCGCGTCACCATCATGGCTCCCGTGGTTCGTGGCCGCAAAGGCGAATTCAAAGACCTTCTTGACCAGCTCGACCAGCAGGGATTCAGAGCACGCGTCGACGGTGAGCTGCGTGATCTTTCAGAACCTCTGCTGCTTGACCGGAGAAAGAACCACAACATTGAGGCCGTTATTGACCGAATCCTCCTCAAGCAGGGCCCGGAGCTGACCAGCCAACTGGGAAACAAGCCCCCGCTTGAGAAGCGTCTTGATCAGGCCGTCACCAAGGCCCTCCAACTCGCCAACGGATTGGTGCTGGTCGCGGTCACGGGTGGCGAAGAACAGCTATTTTCGTCGTCGATGGCCTGCCCCGATTGCGGCCTCGATGTGCCCAAGCTGGAGCCGCGCAGCTTCAGCTTCAATTCTGCTTTTGGCGCGTGCCCGGAGTGTCATGGCCTCGGCTCGCTTTACGACTTCGACCCTGCGAAAGTCATAACCGACTGGTCAAAGCCGCTGCTCGACGGCGGTCTTGGACCGGGCTCCGCATCGCAGTATCTGCTCAAGCTGATCCATCTTGCCGCTGAGCGCTACAAGATCGATCTCAGCATGCCGTTCGAGGACCTGCCGCCAAAACAGCAGCACATCCTCGTCTACGGACCGCCCAAGGGCGAGGGACCGCGCACTGGATTTCACGGCATTCTTGCCTACCTGCGCGACAGCATCGAAGAGGCCCGCAGCGAAGGCTATCGCGAATACATGATGAGTTACATGTCGGCCACTCCGTGTCCCGTATGTCGCGGCAAGCGCCTGCGGCCGGAGTCGTTGGCAGTAAAAATTGGCGGCCTTTCGATCGCGGATTTCACGACCCTGCCGCTGAATCGCGCTCTCTCCGCAGCCATCAATCTCAAATTCACTGAGCGCGAAGCGCTGGTGGCCGAGCGTATCCGCCGCGAAGTGGTGGAGCGGCTCGAATTCCTCTGCGCGGTGGGCCTCACATATCTCTCGCTCAATCGCAATGCAGCAACTCTTTCCGGCGGCGAAGGACAGCGCATCCGCCTGGCCACGCAAATTGGCTCGCGCCTGCGCGGCGTTCTCTATGTGCTCGATGAACCATCCATCGGCCTGCATCAGCGCGACAACAATCGTCTGATTGAGGCGCTCGTGCGGCTGCGCGACCTGGGTAATACCGTCCTTGTTGTGGAGCATGACGAAGACACCATTCGCCACGCCGACTACGTGCTCGACCTTGGCCCCGGGGCCGGACGCCTGGGCGGCTTTGTCGTTGCGGAAGGCACGCCGGAGCAGATCATGGCTTCGCCGCAATCGCTGACCGGACGCTACCTGTCAGGAGCGGCAACCATCATGCACCGCGACAAGCCGCGCAAACTGACCGGCAAATGGCTGGTGGTAACCGGCGCGCGCGAGCACAATTTGCAGGATCTGACGATCCGTATTCCGCTCGGCGTAATGACGGTGGTAACGGGCGTTAGCGGTAGCGGCAAGAGCACGCTGATCAACGACATTCTGTACCGCTCGCTCGCCAAAACGCTCTACGGCTCCCGTGAGGAGCCTGGTGCGCACGACACACTGCGCGGCGCGGAACAGATTGACAAGGTAATCCGCATCGATCAGTCGCCGATCGGTCGCACGCCGCGTTCGAATCCCGCAACGTATACGCAAGTCTTCTCGCCTATCCGTGACCTCTTCGCCATGCTGCCGGAGTCGCGCGAGCGAGGCTACAAGGCCGGTCGTTTCAGCTTCAACGTTTCAGGCGGACGCTGTGAAGCCTGCCAGGGCGATGGGCAGCGGCGTATTGAAATGAACTTCATGCCCGACGTGTACGTGCAGTGCGAAGTATGCAACGGGCGTCGCTACAACCAGGAAACCCTGGCTGTAAAATTTCACGGCCACTCCATCGCCGACATTCTCGACCTGACAATTGAAGACGCGCTGCCATTGCTCTCAGATGTGCCGCAGGTCCGCCAGAAGTTGCAGACGCTGGTGGACGTCGGCCTCGGTTACATCCACCTTGGGCAGAGCGCCACCACGCTCTCCGGTGGCGAAGCACAACGCATGAAGCTGGCGCGCGAACTGTCAAAACGCCAAACGGGCCGCACGCTTTATCTTCTCGACGAGCCAACCACCGGTCTGCATTTCGACGACGTGCGCAAGCTGCTTGAAGTTCTGCATCGGCTGGCCGATCTCGGTAACTCCGTCATCATCATCGAGCACAATCTCGATGTGATTCGCAATGCGGACTGGGTTCTCGATCTCGGTCCTGAAGGCGGAGAAGATGGCGGCCGCGTGGTGGGCGAAGGACGTCCCGCAAAGCTTGCTGAAACTCCAGATTCATACACCGGGCAGTTCCTGAAACGGTACTACGCTTCAAACGACGGGCATCTTGCTGAGATTGAACCGGACGAAGATGTACTATCGGTAGAAACGGAGGCCATGTCGGCATCCGTGGATGTAGGCCAACTCGCTCCGGCAACCGCAAACGGCAAAGGCAGCGGCAAAGAGAAATCTAAAAAGGCATATACCCCGAGGAGAAAGAAGACCGGACGCCCATGAACGGCCAGCCTGAACACGAATCCGAGAACGTGCCGAGTTCCTCAGTTGACTCTGAGCCAGTCGAATCGATTGACGGCGCAGACGTCCTCGCGTCGTCTCACCAGGCTCTCGACGATTGGACTTCGGAATCGAGCCCGGCAGCGATTCCTAATCAGGTCACAGCATGGGATCAGCATTCTCCATTGGCGCCTCTTCCTGAGCAACCGGAGCGGCCCATGTTCCAGCAGTGGTATGTTCCGCCGCCTCGGCCCCCCGTGCGCATTCCCCATTTTGGCCACCTCGGAATCCTGCTCATCTTTGCGCTCTCGGGAGTCTTCGCCGCAGGCGTTCTGATGCAGCTCGCCGTTCACTACCACCTGTTCGGCGTAAAGTCGCTGCAATCGGCGCTGCTCGACATGGACATTCACTACGCACTGGGAAGCGAGGCCGTCCTCTACTTCGTGATGTTCGGCGCCAGCCTGCTTTTCTTCCCCATGATCTGGCACAAAGGATTCTTCGAAGGCATCCATTGGAACGGCTCGACTGCTCTGCGACTGCGCAAGCAGCTCTTTTTCACGGCGGGTATATGTTTTGTGCTCGCACTGGTTAACGGACTGCTGTTGCCAGGCCCCAAGAATGCGCCGATCGACAAAATATTCCGCGTACCCGGTGCGGCATGGATGCTGTTCGCATTCGGCATTACGCTTGCACCATTCTTTGAGGAAATGATTTTTCGCGGCTTCGTCCTGCCATCCATGTGCACCGCCTGCGACTGGATCCATGAGCAGCTCATGCATGTCCCCATACGCCCTCTCGATGAGCATGGAAATCCGCAGTGGTCGTTAGCCGCCATGGTGATTGGTTCCATCGCCACGAGCCTTCCCTTTGCAGGCATGCACGCAGCGCAGACAGGCTACTCGCTCGGTCCATTCATTCTGCTGGTATGCGTAAGCCTGGCGCTCTGCTGGGCGCGGCTCAGTACGCGCTCTCTGGCCGCAAGCGTCCTGGTGCACGCGTCGTACAACTTCCTGCTGTTCTCGCTGATGATGCTGGGCACCTCAGGCTTCCGGCATATGGACAAGCTGTAGGACAGGGATCAGGGAATAGGGATTACGGATCGAGTTGTGATTGACTCCTTTTTCCGACCGCACCGCACACCTTACAATCACAAATATGCCGACGCAAACACATGCGCAACAACTTCTCACGCTGCTCTCTCGCCTGAGCTTCCGCCTTGGCCAATTCAAGCTCTCTTCGGGCGGCACCAGCGACTACTACATCGACTGCCGAACCACCACGCTGAACGCAGAGGGCGGCCGACTCACCGGCCACGCGATCCTCGAACTTCTTGAACAGCACAACATTGACGCTGACGTCGTAGGCGGCCTCACTATGGGTGCCGACCCCATCGTTTCAAACGTGGCCACCGCCAGCGCATGGCGCGCGCTCTCCAAACCCGGCGCTCCGCTGCTGAATGGCTTCCTGGTCCGCAAGGCAGAAAAGGCGCACGGTACCGGACGCCGTATTGAAGGCTCCAGCCATGAGGGCGCCCGTGCGGTGATTGTGGACGACGTATGCACTACTGGCGCTTCAACCATCAACGCGATTGAAGCCGCAATTGAAGCCGGTATGAAAGTCGTCGCAGTAGTGTGCATTGTGGAGCGCGAAGAAGCCAACGGCCGCCCCGCCGTTGAAGCTGCCGCCAAAGGATCTCCGTTCCTGCGGCTGTTTACAGCGAATGACGTCCGTGCCGAGCACATCCGTCAGCAATAAACATCAGCTCAAATTGAAAAGGGCCGATTCGCAAAAGCGAACCGGCCCTTTTCATCGCAGTTTGGAATATCCGAATGACTAACGTCCGGATCCTGGGTTAACCGCCGGTGTCGACGGCTGAGAAGGCTGTGCATTCTGATCGTTGTCGTGCATGTTGCTCAGCAACTGTACCTGCACGCGGCGGTTCTGCTTACGGCCATCGCGGGTCTTATTGTCGGCAACCGCCTGATCTTCGCCAATACCGATCAGATAGAAGCGATGCGGGGCAACTCCGTACTTCGAAGCCAGGTACTGAACAACCGCGTCGGCGCGGCGCTGGCTCAGATCGTAATTGTACTGCGGTGAACCAATCGAATCAGTTCCGCCGGTGACTTCAAGAATGTAGCTCTTGGCAGATCCAAGCTGCGCGGCAAAGCCGTCAAGCTGTTCTTTGTCGTCAGAGGTCAGCATCGCTTTGTCAAAGCCGAACGTGACGGTCACGTCGGCAACCTGCTTGAACTGGTCGAGCCCTTTCACGACGCTGTCCAGCGAGTCGGCGCGGTGCACTGCATCGTTTGCAGCTTCGTTCGCCTGGCCGGCAGCCTGCGTTGCGCCCTGCGCGTTTTGTGCAGCCTGCTCAGCAGCTGTCTGAGCCTTGCCGATGCCGTCCTGCGCACGCGAGTCCACTTCGTGAATTTTCTGGTTGTTAGCTTGCGTTTTCTGATCCAGTTGGTCGGTGTGTTCCACAATGGGCGCAGTCTGGGTTCTAACGTAGTTCTTGGTAGCGCACCCTGTAACTCCGGCAACTGCTAATGTCGCTGCCATCCACAAGAATCCGATGCGTTTCATGGGCATTTGTCCTTTCCTTCTCCCCCGTTGCTCGGCTCAAAGTGCGCCGGTTTATGAGCGGAGAGGCGTCATCCTCTTGGCACTTTATTAGCACCTACATTGCCATTCGATGCGAGTTCTGCTAAGTGGTTGCACCGGTTTGCTTTATATTCAAACGTGCCCTTGGCTGAATGCCTCTGACGCGTGTATCTTTTACATGGTTCTGTAAGGATTGCCCATCAGTCGGTGCAGAGTTGGCGCCGCTCGACTTCGGACCGTTCGGTGAATCGGAAGCGCCCTTCCCGGTATCCTAGTGTTAAGCGCCTTCTGCCCGGCTCTTCCTCCATGGATCTCTACGAGAAAATTCGCACGTTGCCCACGCAGCCGGGTGTCTACCTGTACAAAAACGCCGACGGCGAGGTGATCTACGTTGGCAAGGCGAATAATCTGCGCTCGCGCGTGCGTTCTTACTTGCTTGAGACGTCGCAGGCCAATGCGAAAACCGGATCGCTGATGCGCGAAGCTGTCGATCTGGATTACATCCTTGTCGCCAATGAACATGAAGCCCTGGCGCTTGAAAACAACCTCATCAAGCAGCGCAAGCCGCGTTTCAACATCCTGCTGCGCGACGACAAAACTTACCCATACGTAAAGCTCACACTCGCGGACCGTTTTCCAAAAGTGTTTGTCACGCGCCGGCTGCGCAAGGACGGCGCCGCTTACTACGGCCCTTATTTTCCAGGCAATCTCGCTTACCGCGTGGTCGAGCTCATCCATCGCAGTTTTCTTATTCCCAGCTGCAAGGTTGACCTGTCACGCTACCATCCGCGCGCATGTTTGCAGTTCTACATTCATCGTTGTCTTGGCCCGTGTGTTGACGGATTAACAACGCCGGAGATTTACAAGGACGCGGTGCGTGACGCGCAGATGTTTCTTGAAGGCCGTCATTCCGAACTTGAGAAATCGCTGACCACCCGCATGATGGCCGCCGCGGAAAAAGAGCAGTTCGAAACTGCAGCGCGCCTCCGCGATCAGCTTTCCACCGTTCACCAGTTGCAGGAAAAGCAACGCATCGCCACCGCCGAGCAGAGCGACGACGCCGACGTTTTCGGATACCACTATGAAGACGGTAGCCTGGCTGTGAACCTGTTCCACATTCGTTCAGGAAAAATCGTCGACCGCCGCGAGTTCTTCTGGGAAGAGTTGCCGGAAATGCTTGAGCCATCCGATGTTCATCAAGAAGGCGCAGACGCTGCCGCCATGCGCGAAGCCACCGCCTTCAATGCAGGACACATGTTCTCTGCCCTTCTCAAGCAGCTCTACATCGATCAGCAGTATGTTCCGCGCTCCATACTCGTGCCTGCGGATTTCGACGATCGTGAGACGCTGGCCGACCTGCTTAGCGAACGCATCGGCCGCCGTGTCGAAGTAAGTGTTCCGCAGCGCGGCGAAAAGCGCTCGCTTGTTGACCTTGCCGGACAAAACGCCAAGCAGTCATATACCCAACGCTTCCGCGTGCTGGAGCCCTCGCGCAAAGCGATTCAAGAAGCGCTGGCCGATGCCCTCATGTTGCCCGATTTGCCAAAACGCATTGAGTGCTTTGACATCTCGCACATCCAGGGCGCGGAGACCGTCGCCTCCATGGTGGTGTGGGAAGACGGCAAAATGAATAAATCTGCTTACAGAAAATTCAAAGTAAAAACCGTCCTCGGCGTTGATGACTTCGCTTCAATGCGTGAGGTGATCGAACGCCGCTATCGGCGCCTCAAAGAAGAAGACAAGCCAATGCCCTCGCTGGTGCTGGTTGACGGCGGACTTGGGCAGTTGCATGCGGCCGCTGAAGCGCTTGAATCGCTGGGCTTCACTTCGCAGCCGCTGGCGTCCATAGCCAAGCGCGAAGAAGTTATCTACCTCTACGGCAGCGAAGAAGAGCCCATCGTCATGGATCGCAGATCGCCGGTCCTGCACCTGGTGCAGTTGATTCGGGACGAAAGCCATCGTTTTGCCATTGGCTATCATCGCCAGCGCCGCGCCATGCGCGATCGTGACTCCGAGCTGCTGAACATTCCGGGAGTCGGCGCTCAAACGCGGCAAAGGCTGCTGACTCATTTCGGAAGCCTGCGCGACGTGCAGCAGGCCACCACCGAGTCACTGGCCGCGGTGGTCTCACGCAAAACTGCGCAGACCATCTGGCAGTACTTCCATCAGGAACAGCCTGCCAATTGATTGTGGGTTCTTGCTCAATAGCGATCAGGCATCAATTGAAATATGCTGCAACAATTCCAGCTCAAATTGGCCCGGCACCGCTTCATTACGCTTGTGCAATTTTCGAGGGAACGCTCTGTAACTGGCCGATGCATTCCGCCACTCTGGCGAGAATCTCTTTCGGATGCACCGGCTTGGTAAGCAGCGTGAACTGGTGACCGTCACTGCGGGCAGTAGCAAGAAGATCGCGCGCAATCATCTGGCCTGAGCAAAGCAGGATTTTGCAGTCTGGAAATATCCGCCGCATCGTGATTGCCAGTTCAATGCCACTCATGCCCGGCAACATTACGTCGGTGATCAGTAATTCTGGGGGCGAAAGCAAGGCCGTCTCCAGCGCTTCTTCAGCGTCGTACGCCGTCATCGCCAGGTAGCCGCTGCGCGAAAGGATTTCAGACATCGTGTCGGCAATGATTGACTCATCATCGACAACCAGAATGCTGTGACGGTATGCGCCGGTATCTGCCGGTGGCACTTGATCGATTGGGACGACTTGGGGGATGCGTCTTCCGCTCATATCCTTGTACCTCTATTCGAAACCTAGCAGTGATTTCCACATACGGGTGACCTCTTTGAGCGTGTTTTGAGTAGGTTGAAATAGGCTGTGGAAAACTTGACCTATTTAAGTCACTAACTAGGAAAGCTATAATCGGAGACGCAAAAAGAAACTTGTTAATTCTGCCCTGCATCACTATAGTCATACGTTAGTGATAGGTTTACGAAAGTTTAGCGTCACGCTAAACCTGTTTCCCCGGAGCCATCATCATGACGACACAATCGAATAGGCCGGTTGATTCCGATGACGGATTGGCGAGTTTTGAGGCCATCCAGCAAGTGGATGTGCCCAAGGCCCGCGATGGAAAGCACAAGCAAATCGTGACGCGCCTGCTTGGCGATATCGAGCAGCTCAAGCCAGGTACCGCGCTCAAAGTCCCCCTTTCAGCCCTTCCTGACTCTAAAGAAAACATCCGCTCCGCTCTCAATCGCGCCACGCGCCAAAAAGGAATCTCTGTGGAGACTTCGAGCGACGCTGACTTCCTCTACATCTGGATGAGTCCCGGCAAGTAACTCCCCGCATCGCAACCTTCCCACGTTTAGAATCTACGCATGCCTCCACTGAATTCAGTGCGCATCGATAAATGGCTTTGGGCTGCGCGCTTTTTCAAGACACGTGCCCTGGCCAGCAAAGCATGCGATATTGGCCGCGTGGAGATCAACGGAGTCCGCGCCAAGCCTGCCCGCGAAGTACACACGGGCAGCATGGTACAAGCTGAGAACGAAGGCGGCATCTTCCACATCGAAGTGATGCAGCTTAGCGAAATGCGCGGACCAGCCGCAGTCGCCCAGACCCTCTACAAAGAAACAGATGCCAGCCGCGAAGCGCGCCAGAAGCTGGCGGAAGAGCGCAAGGCCATGCAGATCTATGCGCCGGTGCCGGAGCACAGACCATCAAAGCGCGACCGCCGCCGCATCATTCAGTTTCGCGGCCGAAGCTGACCGCACTCTCACGCCAAACGAAACAAGGCCCAGCGAGTGAACGCCGGGCCCAGCCTAACTTCTTGTTGAAATTCTTGTCGCGCCTTATGCCAGCAGGCGCTGAATCTTTTCTTCAATCACGTCCTGCGGGACGTAGCCCACTATTTGATCGGCCACCTTGCCACCCTTGAAAAACAAGAGCGCCGGGATGCCACGGATTCCGTAACGCGAAGGAGTGGCGCCGTTCTGGTCCACATTTACCTTGGCAACCTTGAGCTTGCCCGCATAGGTCGCGGCTACGCCATCCACAATAGGCGCAATGGCCTTGCAGGGACCGCACCAGACCGCCCAAAAATCCACCAGAACCGGCTGCTCACTGCGCAGCACTTCCTCGTCAAACGTTGCATCGCTTACTTCCAAAACTCCCGCTCCAGCCATGATTCTCCTTGCTTGCCTGCTATTTTCTGAGTGTACAGGAAAGCGTCCAAGCATAAGATGCGCAATGCTTCTGGAAAGTCGCAAGGTCGCCAACCGGGTAAACTTCATCCATTTTTTGCTCGGATGCCGGCAATGTAAGCTCTTAAGCCTGCGGCACTTGGCAGCTATACCCGCCAGAATGACTGCAAATTAAAGCGCCCGGACCCCATAAGGGTACACGGGCGCTAGAGCAGCCCTCCCCCAGAACTGCCCACGCTGCGAATTTAGGTGGACATTTGATAAAGATCAAGCAAACTTAGGTAACCAGTTTAGTAACCAAAAATACGGTGACTGTAAAGTAAGTTACTGTTTGAATTTGAATGTTTACCTACTTGCAACCCTTTATTTCTCAACCATCAAGCAATAGTCGCGCCATTAGGTACGGGTAGCGGGAACACCCAGCCTGGTGCCGGAGTGTACAAATCTGCATACCTGCAGTCTTACCTCTTGTGAGCTGCCGACCGCATCCCGGATTGCTGCCGAAGCACGCTCCAGCGCCTCTTCGCTTTCAACAATCACCAGCACTGCCGGCCCCGCACCGCTCAGTGCCGCTCCGATAATGCCGTTCTCGCCCACCAAGGGCAGCATTTGCGGTAACAGCGTGCAGATTGGCGCACGGTAAGGCTGGTGAATGCGGTCGTTCATGGCAATGCTGAGCAGGTCTTTCCTGCCTTGCGCAAAAGCCAGTCCCAGCATCGATACCGCCTGAATATTCGCAACCACGTCTGCCAGCGGGAAGCTGGCCGGCAGCACTGCGCGAGCCTTGCTCGTCGGCAGCGACTCCGCAGGAAACACGACGATCGCTCGCCACTCCTCCGACGGAATCACGCGCGCCACATGTACCGTGGTTTCCTTACACGCAGCCGCGACAAAACCACCTAGCCAGCAAGCCGCTATGTTGTCAGGATGCCCCTCAAGCAGATAAGCCTCGTACAGTACACGCGGCGTGTCCCATCCCAGCCCACCAAAGTGCACAGCCATCCCAATGGCAGCTAAGCGACCAGCGGCTGAAGATCCGCACCCCATCGCCAGCGGAATTTCATTATGCATCTTGATTGCGAGCGGCACAATCGGCCGATCGGCGTCACGCAGCAGCTTCTTGTAAGTCTCAATAACGAGGTTGTCCTCGAGCCGCCTGCAACGATCGGCGTTCAAGCCCGTTGCTTCAATCGAGAACTCGGCAGCAGCTTCAGCCTCGATCTCCAGATAAAAATCAAGCGCAATAGCCACAGCGTCAAACCCGGGCCCAAGATTGGCTGAGGTCGCCGGCAGTCGCAGCCGCATACCTCCTATGGGCGAACCCTGCTGTTCGCTCATCACGCGCGGTCCTTCAGCGTGGCAAGCACGGCTTCGATCGTCGCATCCACCACCACTGCGTTGCGGCGCAGACCTTCAATTTCAGCAGAAACCTTCGACTGCGGACCGCCCGTCTCTTCCTCAGTAAGCAGCGTTCCACGATGGAAGTCGATAGTGTAGTCAGCGTCCTTGAGTGTGTGGCCGGTGAGCACCAGGACCACCGTTTCGTTTGAGCGCACAGCGCCTTGCGCGCGCAGCTTCTTTAAGCCGGCAAGCGTTACCGCAGAAGCCGGCTCGCAGCCCAGTCCCTCGGCGCCAATCTCCGCCTTGGCAATCGCAATCTCCGCCTCGGTTACATCAAGGCAGAAGCCGCCCGTTTCCTGGATTGCCCGCGCCGCCTTGCGCCACGATGCAGGATTGCCGATCCGAATCGCCGTTGCACGCGTATGCGCCTCAACCGGCTCAAGTGCTGTTCCCTTGTTGGCGGCAAAGCTGCGCGTCAACGGATTGGCTCCCTCAGCCTGAATGACCGAAATGCGCGGCAGGCGGGCAACGAGGCCAAGCTCATGCAGCTCTTTAAAGCCCTTGCCCAGCGCCGAGCTGTTGCCAAGGTTGCCGCCGGGAACAATCAGGTGGTCAGGCACGTTCCAGTCAAATGCTTCAGCGATTTCAAAAGCCGGCGTCTTCTGCCCTTCAAGCCGGTATGGGTTCACCGAATTCAGCAGATAGATCGGCGCTTGCTTAACGATTTGCGTCAGCAGCGTCAGGCATCCATCGAAGTCAGTCTTCAACTGGCATGTGATCGCGCCGTAGTCCATGGCCTGCGACAGTTTGCCCCACGCAATTTTTCCGTCAGGAATCAGCACCAGGCTACGCAGTCCCGCGCGCGCCGCATAGGCTGCCATTGCGGCTGAGGTATTTCCCGTTGAAGCGCAGGCAACCCACTCAAAGCCACGTTCACGCGCCACGCTCAATGCCGCGGTCATGCCGGTGTCTTTAAACGAGCCAGTGGGATTCATGCCCTGATGTTTGGCATACAACTGATCGATACCGAGCGCCTTCGCTGCACGACGCAGGTGATACAGCGGCGTATTGCCTTCACGCAGCGTTACCGCGTCGCCAAAACTGTCCAGAATGGGCAGCAGTTCGCGAAACCGCCAAACGCCCGAGTGATCCAATGCCTCCGACGAGCTCTTGCGTTCGCGCCAAAGCCATTTGAGGGCAGCCGGATTGGGGCGCTCTGGACCGCGCCGCTCCACCCATCCGGGATATTCCACTTCAAAAAGTTCGCCGCATTCAATGCAGCGGAAGTCTGGCTGCGCCTGCGCGCCGGCAATCTTGGCGCCGCATCCAAAACAGCGTAACTGGTGCAAATTCTCGCTCATACCTAGTGTTAGCCTACCAGCGTAGGCCGATTTTTGCCGAGCCACTCATCCGCGCTGTGAATCGCTTTTACTCAAGCCCCGGAGTCCGAAGCTTTTGAAGCTGAATATATATTTCCCCGCCGCGTTGCTGCTCGTCGCTCTCGTCGAACCCGCGCAGGCGCAGTCTTCACTCCGCCTGGCAGCAGCAGCGGACCTGGAGCCGGTAATCCCGCCGATATTGGAACAATTTCGCCAGTCCACCGGCATTCGCGTCGAGACCACCTACCAAGCTTCGGCGATGCTGACCACGCAGATCATGAATGGCGCACCCTTCGATATTTTTTTATCCGCCGATCTGGGCTATCCCAAACGCCTCATCGACGCCGGTCTGGCCGATGGCCCTTCACCCGTCACTTACGCTAAAGGCACGCTGGTGCTTTGGACTCGCAAAGACTCATCGCTGTCGCCGCCCTCGCTTAGTCTGCTGCGCAATCCAGCTCTCAAGCGGCTGGCCATCGCTAACCCCGAACGCGCACCGTACGGCCGTGCCGCGGTTGCAGCACTCACGCGGCTAAACCTCTACGACGATCTGAAGCCACGCCTGGTAACAGCAGAAAACATCGCGCAGGCCGCGCAGTTTGCCGATTCGGGCAATGCCGACGCAGGGCTCATCTCGCTGACTTCTGCCATGACACCGCGCATGGCCACAGCCGGCAACTACTTCGTAGTACCGCGCGACCTATATCCGCCCATTGAGCAAGGTGCCGTCATCGTAAGCAAGTCGGCCCATGGAGAAGAAGCCCGCAAGTTGCTCGACTATCTTCTGTCCGCTCCTGTTCAGGCTCAGCTTGCCAAAAGCGGCCTCACACCGGTTCACTAGGAAAGTACATGGACTGGCAAGCGTTCGCACTCACCCTCAGACTGGCCACCACAACCACGGCAATCCTGTTGGTTGTAGCTGTTCCGCTGGCCGCCTTGCTGGTGCTGGGACGCAGCCGCTGGCTTGCGCTGCTTGAGGCACTTGCCGCATTGCCGCTGGTGCTGCCGCCCACCGTGCTCGGCTTTTTTCTGCTCGTCATGCTGGGCCCGCGAACCGCAATCGGCCGCGGCATTACCGCTCTGCTCGGGCATCCGCTGGCATTTTCATTCACCGGCCTGGTCGTTGGATCTGTCATCTACAGCTTGCCCTTCGCCGTTCAGCCGCTCGTAGCCGGCTTCGCAGCAGTTGGTCCCGAACTGGTGGATGCGGCGCGTCTGCTCGGCGCCAGTTCAACGCGTGTCGTGTTCAGCCTTCTGGTTCCGCTGGCGCGTCGATCGCTCATCACAGCGGCAGTGCTCAGTTTTCTGCACACGGTGGGCGAGTTCGGCGTGGTGCTCATGCTCGGCGGCGATATTCCCGGAGCCACGCGCACTCTTTCCATCGTGCTCTACAACCAGGTGGAGAACTTCGATTACGCTTCCGCGAACAACACTGCGGCCATTTTGCTCGCACTCAGCGTAACGGCGCTTGCGGCCATCTACTACATGCGCGGAGGCCGCCGTGCTTGAACTCGACCTCAACGCGCAGCGCGGCAGTTTTCATCTCCAGGTCAAATGCCGCTTTGACTCTGACTGGACCGTAATCTTCGGGCACTCTGGCGCCGGCAAAAGCACGCTGCTCCGCTTGCTCGCCGGACTCGACAGAAACGGAGCGAGCAACGCACTGCAGGGACGTATTGCCCTGGACGAAAGCACGCTTACCGACACCGCCAACGGAGTGTGGCTCGCGCCCGGGCGCCGCAGAATGGCGCTGGTGTCGCAGCATCCGTCTCTGTTCCCTCACCTGAACGTCGAAGCAAACGTAGCCTACGGTTTGAGCGCAATGGAGAGAAGCACACGCGCTAAACGAGTAACGGAGATGCTGGAACTGGTGGACGCAACAGAACTGGCAAACCGCCGTCCTCAGGACCTCTCCGGCGGACAAGCGCAGCGCGTTGCATTGGCAAGAGCACTGGCGCCCGCTCCACGCCTGCTGCTGCTCGATGAACCGTTCTCAGCACTCGACGGCACCGCCAGCGACGCATTGGTGGATCGACTGCAAATCTGGCTGCGCGCCAACAACGTGCAAACCGTCATCGCCACCCACGATGCCACCGACGCCTTCGCGACGGCAGCAGAAGTTGCGCTGCTTCGCGAGGGTCAACTTGCCGCCTTCGGACCCGCTGAAGATGTTTTGGAAGAAGAACGCGAAAGAATCGTGGGCCGACTAGGACCGCACTAAAAACCCACCATTACAGGTTCCATGTCTAACTGAATTCCAAATCGCTCCAGCACAGCCGCTGCGATCTTTTGTGCCAGCCCGAGAATGTCTTCCGCTGTAGCACCACCGCGATTGATCAACGCCAATGTATGCAGCGACGAAATACCCGCTGCTCCCACGGCGTACCCCTTCGGAAACCCGGCCTGCTCAATGAGCCACGCCGCAGGAATCTTTATCAATCCACCCTTCGCGGGAAAAACTTGCAACGCCACACCGGCATCCTTCGCAAACGCGCGAACGCGTTCCGCCACGGCCTGCGTAACTTCTGGATTCTTGAAAAAACTGCCGGCGCTCTTGCAATCGGGATCGCCTTCAACGAGCAGCATCCCCTTGCCCTTGCGAATTTCGCGAACTTCAGTGGCCACTTCACTAAGAGTTGGGGTGCCCGTCAAGCCCTTAAAATGCGCCTTCAAATCCGCGTAGGTGATCTGCGGCGCGCCATCCCTGCGCAGCCGGAAATCCACACCCGTGACAATGAACCTTCCGCGATCTGTCGAATTGAATCGGCTGCGACGGTAGGCAAAGCCGCATTGCGCTTTCGGCAGTTCGAAGTGTTCCCATTTCTCCAGGTCAAACGCCCGTACGCGTTCGATTACCGTTTCAACTTCCTGCCCGTAAGCGCCAACATTCTGCACCGGCGTGCCGCCTACCGTGCCAGGAATGCCGGCCAGGCATTCGATTCCGGCGTAGCCCTGCGCAACCACTATGGAAACAAAACGATCCCAGTCTTCGCCTGCACCGCAGCGAAACAAGTCGCCCTGCCGCTCGATTCCCTTCAGGGACACGCGCAGCATCATACCTTCGAATCCAGCATCGGAAACCAAAAGGTTGCTGCCGCCGCCGAGCACGAATAGCTCCACACCGTGCTCACGCGCCCAGTAAGCGGCCTCGATAAGGTCGTCCGCCTTCTCCGCCTCAACAAACCACCGGGCCGGCCCGCCGATACCAAACGTGGTAAAAGGCGCAAGTAGTTGATTTTCTTTCAAGAGCATCAGACTCAAGCCTACACCAGGCCATTTAACTGTAAAATGAATACAGGCACTTCCCTGCCGGAGGTTTTACATGTATCCAGAATTGATGGTTATTCCAATGCGCGAGGAGCTTGTTCGCGCCGGGATCAATGAGTCCCGGACGGCCGAGGACGTCGATGCGGTCCTCGCCCAGCCGGGTACAACTCTGTTGGTCGTGAACTCAATCTGCGGTTGCGCCGCAGGCAAAATGCGCCCCGGAGTCCGACTCGCTCTGGCCAACTCCGCCAACCAGCCCGATCACAAAATCACCGTGTTCGCCGGCCAGGATCGCGAAGCCACTGAACGCGCACGCAGCTATTTTGAAGGCAATCCTCCCACTTCTCCCGCTGTCGCTATTCTGCGCGACGGCAAGCTCGTCTATCTCATGCAGCGTTTTGTCATCGAGCAGTCGACCGCGCAAGACATCGCCGGTGAACTCGTCCGTGCCTTCGATGAATTCTGCGCCAAAACAACTGCGTAAAACAGTTCCATTAATTCACGCTGAAACCAAACGGCCTCCCACTCGGGAGGCCGTTTGGCTTTGGACCCAGCACTGTTTACCGGGCAATTCATGCCCACCGCAAAGGAATGGGTGCTCCGGGTCTCGCTTCTGAGACCCTGTTAACCTCAGCCCCGATCTCGCGCGCCTCCCTTCATTCGGACAGTACTGAACTGCATCGCCGCGACGAACGGTACTCTACCGTTATCTTCTAGACCTTTCGACCTTAGTCGACCGATGGTCCCCGGCACTGTACCCGACAGAGCGTTGCTCCTTTTTCGGCGCGGGTGCTTCCTTATAGGTTGCCGGAGGGCTAATGACTATGAAGACAAGACTATCGATTCTGGTGCTCGTACTATGCTCCGCAGCAAGCTACTCCCATTCTCAGATTTTCGATCCAACTGGTCTGGTATCGCCGAGCCAACACGGGAAGGTGACCACCCTGGGGACGGGTTTCAGTTTCACGGAAGGCCCCGCCGTGGATCGCCATGGAAACGTATTTTTTACCGACCAGCCCAATGACAAAATTTATCGCTGGGACGCCGATAGCGGCAAGATCACCCTGTTCCTGGAAGGCACTGGCCGCGCCAACGGGATGGCCTTCGACCGGGATGGCAACCTCATCACGTGCTCTGACATGCATGGCGAAGTATGGAAGATCTTTCCCGATGGAAGCCACGTCGTGCTGATCAACAACTACAAGGGCAAACTGCTCAACGGGCCGAACGATGTATGGATCGATCCCGTTACCGGAGGGATGTATTTTACGGACCCAATCTTTCCCAGAGCATATTGGGATCCGGGTGATCCGCGGCAACAGCCCTGGGAACCGACCCACTCGGAACAAGCGCCGGTAGGCAAGGGTGGTTATGTCTATTACCTTCCTCCCGGTCGCCACTCGTTGGTGAGGGTGACGACCGAGGCGATGGGGTGGGATTCCGATAGCTGGCCCAACGGCGTTGTTGGGACTCCTGATGGAAGGAAACTCTACGTAAACAAGTGGTCTGGCGACAGCAGGGGTGGAACGTGGGTCTTTGACATCAATCGGAACGGCACGCTCTCCAACATGCGGAAGTTTTCCGACTGGGGAGGCGACGGCATGTCAATGGATGAATTGGGAAATATCTATATAAGCAATGGAAATGGCGTGATGGCTTTTGACCCCAATGGAAACAACATCCTGACAATTCCCATTGACGGTGCGGCGGGGACCAACAATACTTTCGCCGGGCGGAATAACAAACTCTTGTTCATTACCGATTCGGCAGGCAGTGTGCTCGGGATCAAATTGAAAGTCAAAGGCGCACCCAACTGGCTACCCAGGCATCCACGGCGATTTGATGATGATGATGATGAGTAGCAACGATTCGACCTGGCGGGTGGCCCATCCTTCGTTCTCGCACAATTGAGGGTGCCCCATCCTTGCGCAAAGTTTCATCGCGCAAGGGTGGGATAGCACTGCTGTCCACTCTCCATTTTCGCTGCCGCTTACCCCGCATTGCCGTCCATTGCGACTCGATTTCTATCGCGCCTTCTTTGCCCGCAGCGTAGTGCACGAAACTCGATGACAGCAAGTGCTCCGGCTTCGCTACAAGTCTGCACCGAACCGGATTGCGATGCTGCTCGGTCGAGGTCTGTGCTATCCCACCCTTCAAGCACAATACGCTCGAAGGATGGAGCACTCTCATTTTTTGACTGGACTACTGTCGCCCCTTCGCAACTACCTACTTCACCGCCGGCTCACCGGCCATCCTCTGCACCTTGCTGTGCTTCACCGAATAGGTGAAGTAAATGATCAGACCGAAGAACAGCCACCCGATCATCACTTCCCACGTAATTAGCGCCAGCCGCGACATAAGGAAAAGCGCGGACAATATCCCAAGTATCGGCACCAGTGGTACCAGCGGCGTTTTAAACGGCCGATGCAGCTCAGGATGCCGCACGCGCAATACCCAAACTCCCGCGCTCACAATCGTGAACGCCAACAGCGTGCCGATGTTCACAAGCTCAGACAATTTGTCGATCGGCAAAAACGCCGGCATGATGGCCGCAAAGCTGCCGAACACAATTGTCGTAATCCACGGCGTGCGAAACTTCGGATGCACCGCCGAAGCCCACTTTGGCAGCAACCCGTCCTTCGACATCGAATAGAACACGCGCGTCTGACCCAGCAGCATCACCAGCATCACCGTGGCCAGTCCGAACACCGCGCCTACCTTCACCAATATCGAGCCCCAGCCCACGCCCGTCGCGTCGATTGCCAGTGCTACCGGCGCTGAAACATTCAGCGTCTTGTAGCTCACCAACCCGGTGAGCACAAGCGACACTGCGATGTACAAAATGGTGCACACCACCAGCGAGCCAAGAATGCCAATCGGCATATCGCGCTGCGGATTCTTCGCCTCCTGCGCCGCCGTTGAAACAGCATCAAAGCCGATGTACGCAAAGAAGATTGAAGCGGCGGCCACCGGTATGCCGGACCAGCCAAAATTTCCGTGACCATCAGGCGGCGGAACAAAAGGGTGCCAGTTGGCGCGCGCCACCTGCGGATGGTGAAACAGGAACAGGCCGCCCACCACCAGGAACACGCACACAATCCCGACTTTCACGATCACAATCGCCGAGTTGAAATTTGCCGACTCCTTTATACCCACCACCAGGATCGTAGTCACCGCCAAAACAATGAGCACCGCCAGCAGGTTGAACAATCCCGTCACATGCGGCAGGCCCGCATCGGTCACGCCGGGCGGCAACGACATCCGGTCAATCCAGTAGCCCTGGTACTTCACCAAGGTGTTGCCCGTCGTCGTCGTCAATGCGGGCGGAAACACAAAACCAAGTTGCTGCATCAGGCTGTTGAAGTAGCCCGCCCAGCCCGAGGCCACCGTCGAAGCGCCAAATGCGTACTCCAGCGTCAGGTCCCAGCCAATGATCCATGCCACCAGTTCGCCCAGCGTTGCGTAGCCGTACGTATACGCCGATCCGGCTATTGGAATAATCGACGCAAACTCGGCGTAGCATAGTCCCGCAAATGCGCACGTAAGGCCCGCCACCACAAAGCTCAGCGCCACCGCAGGGCCGGCATGCAGAGCCGCGGCCTGTCCGGTGAGCGTAAAAATACCGGCGCCTATTACTGCGCCCACGCCCAGCGTAATCAGGTTCAGAGCACCAAGGGAGCGCTTCAGCGTATGTTCCCCCTGCTCACCCGCCTCTTGCGTAAGCATCGACATTGGTTTAATTCGAAGCAGTCTGGACATGTGTGAGGGACTTCCTCCTCAGGAGTCGATTACAAATTGACCTATGCTTGTGCCGACTTAGCTATGCGACGAGACCAGAAAAAATATACAGGTATTCCCATAACAACGAGCACCAGGCCCGGCCATGTGTATTGTGGCTTATACCGTAATAGTACGATACAGATCCATGCCGCCATCACGATGTAAATCGCCGGAAGCACCGGGTATCCCCAAGCCTTGTAGGGCCGCGACGCGTCTGGTCGTTTGACGCGCAAAACGAACAACCCGACGATGGTGAGAATATAAAACACCAGCTCGGCAAAAATAATGTAGTCCAGCAACTGTCCGTAGGTGCCAGAGATGCAGAGCACCACCGTCCACACTGCCTGCACCAGCAATCCCGCAACCGGCGTTTTGTAGCGCGGATGCAGCTTGCCCACTGACTTGAAAAACAAGCCATCGCGGCTCATGGCATAAAACACGCGCGCACCCGCAAGCGACATGCCATTTGCGCATCCGAATGTAGAAACAAGAATGGCTGCCGCCATAAGATACGCGCCGCCAGAGTGAAACAGCTGGCCGAGCGCAGCCGTCGCAACGCGATCCTCTGCGGCGTACTGAATCCCGCGCGCAGCAACCGTAGCTCCGTTAGGATCGCCGTGCATCGGCAGCACCAGCAAGTAGGCCAGCGAAACAAGAAAATAGACCGTCAGCACAAATCCCGTGCCAAGAATCAGCGAAAGCGGCAAGTTTCTTTTCGGATTCTTAACCTCACCTGCAGTAAACGTAATGTTGTTCCACGCATCAGCCGAGAACAGCGACCCCACCTGCACGACCGCCAGAATCACAAACAGATTTACCAGCACCGTGGGGCCGCCAACACCTACCTGCACTGGATGCAGCGAACTCAGGCTGGCATTTTTCCAAAATTGCCCATTGGCAAAGTTAGCCTGCAGCGCCTCAACCGTATGCCCAATGGTGAACGCCAGGAAGATGAGCGCGGCTAGCGCAATCGCCTTGGCCGAAGTAAAAATATTCTGGATGATTGCGCCCAGCCCCACGCCAAAGATGTTCACGATGGCCAGCAATACAACGATGGCAATGCCGGCAAGATTCGCCGTGCTTACGCCGATATCCATGTTGCCCAGCACCATCGGCCCCACATGCCACGGCGGAACGTGCGCAATATGCCACAGCCAGTGTGTGGTCGAAACAGAGGGAAAAAAGACGCCGAGGAATTTGCCGAACGCCACGCACACGGCGGCAATGGTCCCGGTCTGAATCACCAGAAACAGCGTCCAGCCAAACAGAAATCCCCACAGCGGCCCAAGCGACTCGCGCAAGTAAACGTACTGCCCGCCGGCCTTCGGCATCATCGCCGCCAGCTCGCCATAGCTGAGCGCGCCAATGAGCGTGAGGATGGCCGTGACCACCCACGCGCCCAGGTATAGCGCAGGCGAGTTGGTGCCGCGCGCAATGTCGGCATCCACAATGTAGATGCCCGAGCCGATCATCGAACCGATCACGATCGCCGTGGAGCTGAATAGTCCAAGCGTCTGCGCCAGCCGGGGAGCTTCACCGGGCTTGGCTCCGTCTGAGTTTGAAGGCAGGTCAGGAGTGGCCACTTGCAAGATTTCTACCTGATTCAGGGTGTCTGTGTCTTTAGATTACTTCGATAGGAACCTGTTTCGATCATCACACCGGGGCGTCAATTTGGATCTTGAAACCTGGGACCGCCAGCAAATCGGGTGCCCGATCCATCGCGCAGCTTCATAGCGAGATGGGTGAGATACCAAAGTCCTCAATATCGACACCACGATCACACCAGCTCCGCCATCCACCTGCGAAACTCCTTCGCCGGATCCTCGGCGCGAAAGATAGCCGCAGACACAGCCACCGCGGTCGCTCCCGCGGCAAGCACAGCCGGAGCGGTAGCAAGTGTAATTCCAGCGGCTGCGGTCAGCACCCGGTCCGGTCCAGCTTCCTGCCGAAGCCTCTTCACACCCTCTGGTCCGATTGGCGCTTTCGATGTCTGCTTGGTGGTAGTCGTGTACACCGGGCCGACGGCCAGGTAGTCGACCGGCTCGGCCAAAATACCCGGCAACAACGACTCGCTGCCGCCGAAAGTCCCTACAATTCCGTCCGGCCCCACCAGGCGGCGAGCCTCGGCAGGAGGTACGTCGCCGGAGTCGACATGTACTCCGTCAAATCCAACTCGATCAACCAGATCGGCCCGATCATCGAGAATTAGCTTTACGATTCCAGCGGGTAAGGCAGCGCGGAGAAAAGTGGCATCCGCCAACATTTCGCCCTCGTCACCGGTTTTGTTGCGATACTCAAGCAGCGTCACTCCGGCTTGAGTAAGTTCACCGCCAAGCCGACGCAAAAACTCCGCGCGGCCCTCGGCAGGAATCGTAGAAGCATCAAGAATCGGGTAGACCTTTGGAAATGAAAACATCATGGCAACAGGTTAGCCGTTAAAGCGCACACCTGTCAGTGACCGGACAGTCTGCAAGTTTCCAAGTTAACAAGTTGGCGAATTCTCCGGCCCACTTATGGCTCACATTCACCACTTGGAAACTCGTAAACTCGTCAACCTGTAAACCGCTCTTACATTTCATCCGCCGAAGGTCCAAACATCCCGGGAATCTTCGCATTCAGCAGGCGCAGATAAACGCCGAGCTGCGCACGATGATGAACCATGTGGCTGATGACCATTTCACGGAACACCTGGCAGCGTGGCTGATCGATTAGCGTATGGGGGCCCCAGATAAACTTCCAGTGCTGGTCCCACTTTTCCGGCGTAGTGTCCGCCAACGCCTTGCGCGCTTCCTGAAGCCTGCTGTCGAACTTATCAAGAAGTTCCTGCTTGCTCTTGGGTACGTACGCTTCCCATTTGTGATCCGCCGGAAACTCAAGCTTGTCCTGGGTCAAAGTCGTAATCGCCCAATCGCCCACCATGTCGGTCAAATGTCCGGCCAGATTGCCAAGCGGCATCGACTTCGGATGCGGCTTGAACGCCAGATCGGCGTCTGCAGGAATTGCTTCAAGCATTTTGCGAGTCTTGCCAATCTCGCGATCGTATTCAGCAATGATTTCTGTTTGATAGTCCATCGAGCAACCTCCGCGTTGCAGACAAAAGCATAGACCAAATCAATGCCGGAGGCGAAGAAAAAGCGATAAAATCTGGCCCGTCTTGTGGAAAACTAGGCGCTTAGTCTCCCTTTTTGGGCAATGCAAACGCCACATAAGCGCCGCCGACCGGGCCTTTGGGATCGCGGCCGCCGCCCGTTGCAATCACCAGGTATTGCCTGCCGTCGATCATGTAAGTCGCCGGAGTGGCAATGCCCGCAAACGGCAGCGTCGTCTCCCACAGCAACTTGCCGGTGCCGGTGTCGAAGGCATGGAACTTACGATCGAAAACCGTGGCGCCAATGAACAGAACTCCGCCCGCCGTAACGATAGGGCCGCCGTACAGCTCGCTGCCGGTGTTTTTCATTCCCTGCTTCGCCAGTTCGGGATACTCGCCCAGCGGAATCTTCCATAGGTATTTGCCGGTCTTAAGATCGATAGCGTTCAGCGTGCCCCAAGGCGTTGCAACGGCCGGATACCCATCAGGATCAAGGAATTTCCGGTAGCCGGTAAACACGTAGTCAGGCTTTCCGGTACCGACTGCATCGTTCGTCTGCAATACCTTGTCACCGAGTTCGAGGTACGACAGCAACGCATCGAGGTCCGGGCCTTTGATATCTGAGAACGCCGGCATTCGGCCTTTGCCAGTCCTGATGCGCTCAATGATTTCCGCCTGGCTCATGCGCTCGTGAACGTTCAACAGCGACGGAAAGGCCGGCGGCGATCCAGCGCGCCCAGCCCCGTGGCACATGGCGCATTCGTTCTGGTAGGTTGCAGAGCCGGGCCCTCCCTTGGTCGACGCGGGAACCAGCCCGCCTACGAACGCCATTTCGTTCGAGCCAACGTAAAGCACTTCTGTCGCGGGATCGATTGCAGCGCCGCTCCACTCACCCCCGCCGTCGAACCCAGGGAAAACAATCGTCAACTTTCCAAGTGTGAATGGCGTGAATTGTCCGCCACTCTGCATTTTGCGGAATTCATTGACGGCCCACTCGTGCGCGGCAGGTGAGCGATTGGTGAGAAGATCCTCTGTCAGGCGCTGGCGCGCAAATGGCGCAGGTGCGTCAGGCTTCGGCTGCGTAGGCGAAGCAACTTCGCCCGGAACATTGCTCGCGGGATACTGAAGCTCATGAACCGGAAAGAGCGGCTCGCCGGTAACGCGATTGAAGACGTAGATGTAGCTTTGCTTGCTGATCTGCGCAAGCGCATCGATAGCCTTGCCGTTGCGATGGAGCGTAAAGAGAGCAGGTTGCGCCGGGAAGTCGCGATCCCAAATGTCGTGGTGCACGCCCTGGAAATGCCAAAGCAACTTGCCGGTACTTGCATCAAGAGCAAGCAGCGAATTGGAGTAAAGATCGTTGCCCACTCGATCGCCGCCGTAAAAGTCCATCACAGCGGAGCCGGTGGGAACGTACACAATGCCGCGCGCAGCATCGAGCGACATGCCGGTCCAGTTGTTCGCCGCGCCCGCTGTTTTGTACGCATCGGCAGGCCACGTTTCGTATCCCGGCTCACCGGGATGGGGAATCGTATGAAACGACCAGCGCAGAGCGCCGGTATGTACATCGAAGGCGCGAATGTCGCCCGGTGGAGATGGATGCGTTTCAGGATTGCGGCCGCCGACGATGATCAGATCCTTGTAGATGACGCCGGGGCTGGTGAGTGCGATGGATTGCTTTTGATAATCTTCGTCGCGAAACTCGGCTACGCCCTTGCGCAGATCGATACGGCCGTCTTCGCCGAAATCTGAAACTGGCTGACCTGTGTGCGCGTTCAGGCAGTAAAGAAAATTCATCACGCCGGCAAAAATGCGCTCATCTTTTCCGTCGGTCCAATAAGAGAGGCCGCGCGCAGGCTGGCGGCCTTCAATGCCGGAATCGAATTTCCATTTCAGCTTTCCGGTTGCGGCGTCGAGCGCAATGACCTTCTGCGTGGGCGTGTAAGCAAAGAGGGTGCCGCCGATGATCAGGGGGTTGTCCTGAATATCACCCTTCTCGCCGGTGTCGAAAGTCCACGCCGTCTTGAGCCCATGCACGTTGGCACGATTGATCTGGGCAAGATGCGAGTAATGATCGGCCTCAAGCTGGCCGTTGTAGGCGGGCCAGTCAACTGTGCTTTGCGCCGCACTCATCGCGCTTAATAATGCGAGGGACACAAAGAAGACAATCCCCTTGTCGCGCAGAGATCTTCCGCGATCGAACGTACTCATGCAATCCTCGATTGTGTTTTGAACCGGCCTTAGCGAAGGAATGAGAACGATTGTTACACGGCCCAACAACACGCGTAAAGCGAGGAAGCGCTGCTATAAGTCTGGAAGGTGATTACTTGGCAACTTCAGTTCTTGCGGCGAGAAAGCGCTCCATAAAGCCGGTATCGAACTCGCCTTCGCGGAATGCCTGATCCTTGAATATCTCCTGATGGAGACTGATGGAGGTTTCGATACCCTGCACCACAAACTGGCTCAGCGCGCGTTCCATCTTGGCGATGGCTTCGTCGCGTGTGAGGCCGTAGGCAATGAGCTTGGCAATCAGCGAGTCGTAGTACGGCGGAATAACTCCCTCAGCATATTGCGCGGTGTCAACGCGAATACCGTTGCCGCCGGGCACGTTGAACACCGAGATCTGGCCGGCAGAGGGAGTAAATTTTCTGGGGTGCTCAGCGTTGATGCGGCACTCGATGGCGTGACCGCGAATCTCAAGCTTCGACGGAAGTATCGCATCCAGACGCTCACCACCAGCGATGCGCAACTGCGCCTTCACCATGTCGACGCCGGTGATCGCTTCTGTGACTGGATGCTCCACCTGGATGCGCGTGTTCATCTCAATAAAGTAGAGATGACGTTCAGCGTCCATTAAGAATTCAACAGTGCCGGCATTCTGATAACCGATCTCAGAAAGACAGCGGCAAAGCGTGCGGCCGATCTCATCGCGAAGCTTGGGAGTCACCTGCAGCGATGGCGCTTCTTCAATCAGCTTTTGGTGGCGGCGCTGGATGGAGCACTCGCGCTCAAACAGCGATGCAACGTTGCCGTGTTCATCGGCCAGCATCTGGAACTCGATGTGGCGCGGGTTCTCGATGAACTTTTCCATGTACAGTTCGCCGTTGCCGAATGCGTTTGCAGCTTCCGTATTGGCGGCGTGATACAGATTTGGCAACTCGTCTTCAGAGCGCACAATTCTCATGCCGCGCCCGCCGCCGCCCGCTTTGGCTTTAAGAATGACCGGGAACCCAACCTTTTTTGCCCACTCCTGCGCTTCTTCCACGCTGGAGAGAATGCCGTCTGATCCGGGCAGAATGGGAACCTTGGCCTTTTTCATCGCCTGGCGAGCTTTTTCTTTTTCGCCCATCAGGCGGGTAACTTCAGGCGGCGGTCCAATGAACTTGATATTGGAAGCGCGGCAAACCTCAGCGAAGTTGGCATTCTCGCTCAGCAAGCCGTAGCCAGGATGGATGGCTTCGACGTCCGCAATCTCAGCGGCAGAAATAACGGCGGGCACATTCAGGTAGCTCTCGCTCAGGCGGGGAGGACCAATGCAAATAGCTTCGTCGGCAAAACGGACGTGCAGGGAGTTGCGGTCGGCTTCACTGTAAACCGCGACTGTACGTATGCCGAGTTCCTTGCACGCATTCAAAACGCGCAAAGCAATTTCGCCACGATTGGCAACCAGAACTTTACGAAACATTTCTACCCTTTGAGCGAGGCAAGCTCGGTGAACACTGCTGATCGATCTAACTCAGCCTAATTGAAAAGAGGGGCTGCCCGAATTCGATGGGCTGACCGTTGGTGACCAGGCATTTGACGATTTCGCCAGATGCGTCAGACTCGATCTCGTTCATCAGCTTCATGGCTTCGACGATGCAGATCACCTGGCCCTTTTCAACGCGATCACCGGGCGCGACAAAGGCCGCAGCGCCTGGAGACGGTGAGCCGTAATAGGTGCCCACAATCGGCGACTTGACGAGATGGAGGCCGGCGTCAGGATCCTCTTGCGGAGCCTGCGGAGCTGCCGGTGCAGCAGCCTGACCAGCCGCGGACACTGCCGAGGCCGCATTTTGCGGTGCCGAGCTGAGCAATCGCGCCAGATCTCCAAGGCCCGCCTGGGCCGTCGACTGCTGATTGAATTTAAGCCGGATCTTCAGGTCGCCACGATCAAGGTCGAATTCGGCAATCTGGTATTCCTTCAGGAATTCAATCAATTGCTTCAGGTCTTCAATGTCTTGTTGTTTCATTCGTTCTTTAAGTCTCCCACGTCTGGTTGGGGGCCCGTTAACAAATTACTGCTTTGCCCGGTATTTCAAAGTTCGATCAGTGCCTTGGGTGCGGGGGTCAGCACCTGACCTCCAGTTGCTGTTACAGCAACCATATCTTCGATGCGAATGCCGAACTTGCCCGGCAGATAAACGCCAGGTTCAATGGTGATGACCATGCCCGGCAACAATCTCGTCGACTGCCCCGCACCAATGCGAGGCTGCTCATGTATCTCCAGGCCCACCCCATGGCCTGTCGAATGGGAAAAAGCATCAGCCAATCCGTCTCTGCGCAGGACGGCTCGCGCCGCTTCGTCTACTTCTGCGCAGGTTACGCCTGAAGTCACCGCCGCCACCCCGGCCAGCTGCGCTTCAAGCACTGAGTTGTACGTGTCGCGCTCTGCTTTCCCGGGCTTGCCAAGGTGAACGGTGCGCGTCATATCGGAGCAATAACCCTTGAGGATAACACCGAAATCGAGCGTCAGAAAGCCTTTGCGCGGCAGCGGAGAGACACTGGCACGGCCATGCGGAAGCGCAGATCGTGCGCCGGAAGCCACGATGGTCTCAAACGACATGGCATCAGCTCCCTGCAGGCGGGCCTGGTACTCCAGCTCGGCCGCAACCTCAATCTCACGCAGGCCGGGGCGAATGAAACCGAGCATGTGCTCGAATAATCGGCAGCCCACCAATGCCGCCTCAGCCATGATGGCTATTTCGTCTTCGTCCTTTACGCGGCGGAGCTGCTGAACCAGCGACGCGGGCAAAGCTGCAAGGAATGAACGGCGGAGGGAGCTGGGCAGCGCTGCCTTCCAGCGCGCCAACTCCGCAACCGTAGTCCACGCAGGATCAAACCCGGCCATGGTTGCGCCCGGCTGCGCGGCCAGCCATTGAACAGCACCGACGGCGGGGGGGCCTGAGACGATTTCGACCTTGGCAGCGCTAACCTCTTCGGCAGCCTGGGCGGTATAGCGGCCGTCGGTGAACAAGCGCACGGAACGGCTGGTAACGGCCAGGGTTGCGCTTGACCCCGTAAATCCAGACATATAGCGGATATCGGGAAGGTGGGTGACCACAAGTCCGGAAAGGCCGGCACGCGTTATTTTGCGGCGCAGTGCGCCAATGCGTCGGTAGTGGTCCACTGGTAAAGAATAGCAGGAGCGGGAGATCGTGTTTCTTTAGAGCGCCCCTTTGCTTTGCAGGTGGATGCGTCGCCTAAATCAAGCAATCGCTGAACATCAAAAAGAGTGAAGAAAATTACGGCGTTTATTTACAATGATTTGCCCTCTGCAACTTAGGAAGGATTTACCTACACCCTCGGTGTGGTTCTTACTGTTAACGCGGGTAATCACAAATAGGAGTTAACGATGAGGGACATTCGCGCGGACTTACAAGAGAGGCTCGACGCAATCGGAAGAGACAGAGAGGAACTTAAGCGTCGCATCGCTGATTTAGAGCCTCTTGAAACTGCAATCAACGCTGTATTAACGCGCGAAAGCGAGAACTTCACCGCGCCCATTCCCACCCATACGGAGCGAAACTTCGATAGCTTTCCTGCTGAAGATTCCGTTGGTAGCTTCAACTCAATAGAAGCGGGCAAGAGTTACGGCGGTAAAGAAGTCGTTGTCAACTATGCCCCGAATGATGGTTTAAGCGGAGTCAAGCCAGCTCACTGGAATGGATTCAAGATCGGCTAAGCTAATTCGATCAGGGCTGGCCTGGAATAATTACATAACCTGCACTGCGTGCCGGTTACTCCTGGAAGCAGAATTCCTGGGCAGCGAGCACTCCTGTCTCAGTATCCCGAGCCCTGACTTTTACATCGCGGATTTTACGGGCTTTTTCTGATGCGGATCGACCGCGGGCTCACCGGCTTGCAGATCAGATTGACGATCCATCCACTCATCCAGGCGTGACCGCTTGAACCGCCAGCGATTGCCCAGCTTAAATGCCGGAACAAAGCCTTCCGAAGCGTACTTGTAGAGCGTGTCTGGCGAAATTCCGAGATAGTCAGAAGCCTGGCGGATGTCCATGACCTCGCGAACCTCGGGAACCAATAGATTGGAGCGGGCGGCTATACGCATATCTGCCTCCAGAGGTCAGAAAGGTACAAGAGCGATCCGGCAAATGTGCCGGTAGTGTTGTATATAACGCGGATTCACCCATCGTTTCAAGGGTTTTCAGGGATTTATGTGAAATTTGCCGGCTTTTGGCGGCGGAGGCGGACGGCTATTTCCCGATGCCGGTAGGGTCGAGCCCCTCCTGTTGCGGAGCCCTCCGGAACGGGCCCAAGGACTTGGGTTGTTATGGCGGATGGTGCGATTTGCGGGAATTCTGCCGGGGCTTACATCGCCTTACGCCACCAACTGGTCAGTTCCCTGCTCTGGAAATGAGTTTTCTCGCCTCTGGACAGGTAGAAATCCAGAATCTCGCCCTTTTGAAACGTCGAGCAATCAGGCCAGGACGAATCCTTTTCAAGGTGAGTCTGCACCTGGTGCGTGTCGACAAGGGTGATTTCAGTTGCGGTGCACTCGATAACCTTTTGGGCCTTGAGCGAAAACGTGGTGCCGGGTGGCGGATCGGGCGGAATCTGGTTCGCAATCTCCGTCAAAAGAATCACGAGAACCGCGAGGGCCACAATGATGGCGATCTTCTTCATTCTTATTACCGACCGAAGTTATGGACTTTACTTGGCACCACTCTAAAGCCCCTCTGTCTTCGACACAAGTGCTGAACGCAAAAGCGCCGCCCGGCACTTCTGCTAAGGGCGGCGCTTACAAGTTGATTGACCAACAGCTGTTCGAAATCAGTTCTGATCGTCGCGGCGATGCAGAGTAGGCCGGTCGTCTGCGTTCGAATTGCTGTCATCGGTTTGGCTGGATGGATTGTTTGGGTCATCAGCGCCAGTACTGGCCCTGCGAAGCGATGGCTTGGCCGTGCCCTTGGTATCCGTAAGGCGGCGCTTGTTTTCAATACGGGCCAAGCGGGCTTTAACATCGTCGAACTCTGAGGTTGTCACCATGTACTCGTCGCGCGCCGGCAGGATGCGTGCAATTTCTTCCTGTGAATGCAGGATGCGGTCTGGCGTCTGCGGATGGTCGGCGAAGACCTTGGCAACGGCGCCTGGCTTGCGCTTTTCAAGCGCCTGGATTTTTTCAAAGAACGTAATGAAGGCCTGCGGGTCGTATCCGGCGCGATACATATATTGCACACCCAGGTAGTCCGCCTGCGATTCAAATTCGCGAGAGAAGTGCATGAACGTAATTGGAATGCCGATAGAGGCGGCTTCGTAAATTCCGTAACCGGTCCAGCCGCCAATAAAGATGAGCGGGATAGTACCGAGCTGCGCGTAGTTCATGCGGGTCATCTGGCGCACGGCGTGATGCGCGCAAACGTGGGCGGTTTCGTGCGCCATTACGCCGGCAAGTTCAGATTCCTCGTCCGCGTTCAGAATGAGGCCTGAATTGACGTAGAAGAACCCGCCCGGCAACGCGAAGGCGTTGATCTCATCAGAATCGAGAACCTTGATGGTGAATGGAACTTTGCAGTCAGAGTTCTTAACGATGTTCTGGCCGACACGATTGACGTATTCGGTGATCGTCGAATCGGTGATGAACTTGGAGCTTTTCTCGATTTCGTCAGCATACGACTTACCCATCTTGATCTCGGTATCGGTCGAATACCAGTTACCAAGCCCGCGAGCGCCGATGTCGCGATTGCCCACGGCGCTAACGTCTTCAACGCTTCCGGGTTTTACCTTCTGCAGATCGCCGCCCACGGCGACTACTTTGTCAGGGTCCACCTTGGGGTTGGCATCGCCTGCCACGGGAGTAGTTCCCGGCTCGGTCTGATCCTTATCTTTGTCCTGATCCTTGCCTTTGCCCTTTTTGCCTTTGGCATCGGATGCCTGCTGCTTTTTGTCGGCGGTCGCGGCAGGTGGGGGCGGTGTCGCATCGCCTGCTACCGGCGCGGTACCGGGAGCGGGCTGGGCCGTTTGGGAAGAATCGGCCGGTGCCGTCGTTGAACTGGTGGACTGGGCCGCAACGGTTGCCGCAACGGCTAATACCATTGCCCCAAGCAATAATGTGCGCGTGCCCTTAAACTCCTGTGTCATGACCTCACCTCCGCCGCGGCGACCGCTTGGACCATCTTTCCATAGTTCTACGCTCATTAGACGCCCCTACCAACCGCTTTGGTAACAATTCCCACCAAGAATAATTTGGAGTAACCGGAGTATGCCGGTTTCCAACTTTATTCAGCATAGGAACTTGGTAGCCGCATCCTCCTGAATTACATTGGAGAACACACAAGTTTGGGGGAAGTGTCTTGCGCCGAACCTTCATGATTATGGCACTGGTTGCTGCGGGGGTCGCCGTACTGCTGTCCGGCCAGTTTTCGCAAGCACAGCCAGGGCATGCGCCAGCGGCGGCGAAGTCGGCGCACAACCACCCCGGACCGGCTGTTGCGAAGGTTCCGGCTGCCCCTTTATCGATATTTGACGCGACTATGCTGGGTTCTCCCGTCAGGCTGGATCAGGATTGGCGGGTGGGCATTTCATCCGATTCCAAGGCTGCTCAACAGGATTTCGATGACTCCACTTGGGCGGTGCGCGACGCCCTGGGTACGATGAGTGACGTGCCAGACGAGGATTCTAAGAACGGAAATGTGACGGTGCAACGCGAACAAGGTCCGAACCCGGCTTTTGGGCGCGACCGCCGTTTCGCCTGGTTCCGACTCCATATAAAGCTCGCTCCGCGTCACGGACCGGTGGCGCTGCTGGTGCAGCTACCTGTGGCGGAAAACGCCTCCCTTTGGTCAAGCGGGCCCGGAATCGATGTATTTGCGAACGGAAAGCTTGTGCATCCAGAAGGGCCGCACGGCGACGCGCCACAGCACTACCAACAAATTTCGCGCATATACGATTTGAGTCTTTCACCGGATGAAACTTCACTCACCCTGGTCATCCGCACCATATACATTCCGTTTGGGCTGAGCGCCTATACCGGCTTCTTTGTCAATCGAACGCTCTACCTTGGCAATCGCGAAGATCTGAATCGCGCACTGGAAATCTGGCTGGACAAGGGATTGTTTGACCGATTGCCGCGTTTGATCGATTCCGTCCTGCTGCTGGTTTTGGCAATGTTTCTGTTCGCACTCTTCTATGCTCAACGCAGCCACATGGAGTACTTCTGGCTCGCGCTTCATGAACTTATTCAAGTGCCTATCGCCTGGGTTGAACTGGCAGGCAATCACGCCCAAATCGACAGCCTTTGGTATGCCGGCGTGGTGCTTGAACTGGTGCTCATCTCTTCGTACCTGTACTTCGAGTTTCTGATTGCCTTCGTGGGACTGCGACCGAAGAAATGGTTCGTCAAATTGCACATCAAGCTCCTGCGTTACTCGGCGCCGATACTGGCTGCGGTCGGCCCAAGTCTTTTACTGGTTGGACATTCCCCCACTGCCGGCTTCGTATTGATCGCGGCACTTGCGGTCAGCACAATCTGGATTGTGGGATGGTTGGCCTTCGTTCTTGTTACGCTGATCAACGCTGCGGCGCGCCGCAACTTTGAAGCGGGCATGTTGCTGATCCCGCTGGTGCTAACCGCCGTTGGAATTCTGGAACCCGTTCTCACTTCGATCATGAGTGATTGGAGTGGGCACACGTACTTGTCTCCTTTGACCATCCAGGCAGGAGCGATTCCGATTCATTTTGCATCGATTGCAGATTTCGCCGGAATCCTGGTTATCGTGCTCATCATTTTCGTGCGTTTCCTCAGAATTCAACGCGACCAGGAACGGGCGAGCAGCGAACTTGAAGCTGCACGCAGCGTGCAGGAGCTGATGATTCCGCAGGAAAAACTCGCAACACCGGGCTTTGAAGTGGAGTCGGTGTACAACCCAGCGACTGAGGTTGGCGGCGATTTCTTCCATCTGCAAACGATTGGAGACGGCGGATTACTGGTGGTGATAGGCGATGTAGCCGGCAAAGGCCTGAAGGCGGCAATGAATGTATCCATGCTGATGGGCGCGCTGCGTAAGACGACCGAGCAAAGCCCGGCGAAGATTCTCGAGTCGCTGAATCGCGTGCTTGCGGGAAGCGACAGCTTCACGACGTGCCAGGCTGCGCTGTTCGGAGCTAACGGCGAGTTGACCATTGCAAACGCCGGCCACATTCCGCCTTATCTGAACAGTCAGGAAGTCGAGCTTCCGGGCGGTCTGCCGATAGGAGTGCTGCCCGAGAATTCCTATGTTGAGGTGCATTTGTATCTACACCCGGGAGACAGGCTGCTGCTTGTTTCCGATGGCGTGGTTGAGGCTCGCAAGCCTTCGGGCGAATTGTTCGGATTCGATCGCGTCCATAATCTCAGCAACCAGACCGCCTTTTATGTGGCAGAAGCGGCTAGGGAGTTTGGACAGGAAGACGACATTACCGTGCTCACGGTTCGCCGCCTGGCCCTCGTAAAAGCTGCTTGATTGCTTGACGCACTCCTGCAGCTTTGATCTACTGCATTTAGAGACATGAAGCTTTCCCCCTCCATTCCCGTCGTTCGAATTATGGGCGCCATTTTGCGCGCGGCAACTGGAGCCTGAGCAAAGAGATTCTGAATTTGATCAGCACACAGGCCACCACCCGCAAGCGCGGGTGGTGGCATTTTAGTCTCGAATGGAGTCAGCATCACCTGCCGCTGCCTGCGAATTGAACCAAGGAGAAGACCGATTGGAAAACGTTACGCTAGCCAGTATCCAGGCAGCCCGTACCCGCATTGGCAATGCCGTCCTTTACTCGCCGTGTCACTTATCGCACTATTTGTCAGAGTTGACCGGCCTGCCGTTGCATTTGAAATTTGAAAACCTGCAGCGAACCGGGTCATTCAAGGAGCGCGGCGCGCTCAATAAACTTCTCACTTTGAATGAGGAGGAACGTAGCCGCGGGGTGATTGCAGCCAGTGCAGGTAATCATGCGCAAGGCGTAGCATTTCACGCGGCGGCGCTTGGCATTCATGCGCAAATTGTGATGCCGTTGACAACGCCGCTAGTCAAAGTTGCGGCAACGCGCGCGTTTGGCGCAGAGGTGATTCTGCATGGCGCAAGCTATGACGAGGCTTGCGAAGAAGCGACGCGTCGCTGCCGGATGGAAGGAAGCACGTTCATCCACCCATTCGATGATCCTGAAGTGATCTCCGGCCAGGGCACCATTGGGCTTGAGTTGCTTGAGCAGGTGCCGGACCTTGAGGCTGTGGTTGTGCCCATCGGTGGCGGAGGACTGATCAGCGGCATTGGCTGCGCACTCAAAGAGCGGAATCCGAAAATTCGTGTGGTTGGTGTTGAGCCTGAGAAGTTGCCTTCCATGCAGCGAGCACTTGAAGCGGGTGCTCCGGTCACGATCGCACAGGAAGCTACGATTGCCGACGGCATCGCAGTGCGTCGCGCTGGCGATATCACGCTGCCGCTCGTGAACAAATACGTGGATGAGATCGTGACGGTGGATGATGAGGAGATTGCGAGCGCAATTCTTATGCTGCTGGAACAGGAGAAGACACTGGCTGAAGGCGCGGGCGCCGCGGCACTGGCTGCTATTGTTCAGTCAAAGACGAATCTCCGCCATCGCCGCACCGTGGCGCTGGTGTGCGGCGGGAACATTGACGTCACGCTCCTGGCGAAGATTATCGAACGCGGTTTAGTGAAGGATGGACGCTTACTTCGCATTCGTGTTTATTTGCAGGATCGCCCCGGAGCGCTGCATCAGCTGACGCAAATACTTGCGCGCGAGCGTGCCAACATTGTTGAAACGCTTCATAATCGCGCATATTACGGCGTAAGTCTAGGTGAAACGGTTATCGATGTAACTCTTGAAACACGCGGAGCAACACACATTACTGCGATCAGCCAAGCTCTGCGCGAGGCCGGTTTTCATTTTGAGCGGATTCAATAAAGAATAAAAGAGTTGAGGGCGTGCCGCGCCATGTTCTACGCGAACGCACGCCCTTGTCACTTGAGAACTGCTATTCAGGCAGCGACGCCGAACCTGTGATGTTCAGATCCTGCGTAATGCCGTTTGCATCTCTTGTTCCCGGTTGGTTGCCACCCACGTAGATTTGGTACGAACCCGCCCGCACGGCACGAATGCCCTTGCTGTCAACTTCGCTCACGTCACGCGAATCAAGACTGAAGTGCACAACTGTGCTAGCCTTCGGTGTGAGGTGCACGCGCCTGAAACCGGCAAGATTGTGCAATGGATAGCCATCAATCTGCGGCGGAATTACGTATAGCTCGGCAATTTCATCTCCAGCCAGATTGCCCGTGTTCGTAATGGTCACGTCGGCGGTGAGTGGTTTCCCTGCTTCAAGCGAAGAAGCCGAGAGCTTCAAACCCGAATACTTGAAATTGGTGTAGCTCAAGCCATAGCCAAAAGGATAGAGCGGCTCACCTTTGAAATAGCGATATGTGCGCCCCTTCATGCTGTAGTCCTCAAACGGAGGAAGCTGGCTGTCAGAAGCGTAGAACGTAATCGGAAGGCGGCCCGATGGATTCGCGACGCCGTTAAGAATGTCGGCGATTGCCTGGCCGCCAAACTCACCCGGATACCATGCCTCAATCAACGCGTTGGCGTGCTCGTTCGCCCAGTTCATCGCAATGGCGCTGCCGCTCATCAAGACAACGACGACTGGTTTGCCGGTAGCAGCAACTGCCTCAAGTAACTGCTGCTGAGTCTTGGGCAGATCAATGTTAGTGCGATCGCCGCCGCTAAAGCCTTCAACGCGGACGGGCATTTCCTCGCCTTCGAGGTCGGGTGATATTCCGACGAATGCCAGCACGAGATCGGAATTCTTTGCAGCCTCAACTGCCTGCTGTCGAATTGCATCCGCGGGAGCAGCCCATTGCAGCGTGACTCCAGCGCCGTTGAATTTGTTCACATGCGAATATTCAAAACGAACGCTATGCTCCGCTGTATCGGCGAATGTGTAGTCGAAGCCAGACGGGCACTTAGCACTGAGCTGCGCGTTGACGACAGGAGAATTGTTGCCAATCATTTTGCCGTCAATCCACATCGAGTACTGCTCTTCTCCGTTGCACGGCCTGGTGCGATAGAGATGGACCGCAAAGTGATAGGCTCCGGCAGCGGGGGGCGTGATGGTGCCGGTCCAGCGCACACCGAAATCCTTGAAGGGCACATTTGGCACGGGGCTGGACGAGTCCCAATTGAAATCAACCTGTTTGTCGACGCGGCGCAGTACGGGCATTCCCGCAAAGGAGGATGACGCGAAGTACTCAGCTTGCAGTCCCTGCTCCTTCGAGCCCTTGGCCGGATGAAGCGCCGTGCGCGGAATGACCAGCGGAAAATCGTCAACGTACCCCGATCCCTGCTGATAAGTGACGGTTGCCTTGCCCGCCATCGCTGCTGTGATTCCGTCGACAGGAAGAATCGGGCTCTTCGGAATCGCGAAATAATTTCCTTCGATCGCAGCAAGCGAAGCAGCGTTTGGGCCGACTACGGCGATGCGATGATAGATGGGCTTCAGCGGAAGAATGCCGTCGTTCTTAAGGAGAACGATGGACTCATGCGCGGTCTTGAGCGACAGGGCGCGATGCTCTGGCGAGAGGATTACACTAGCGGGGATCTGGGCGTACTTTACCTCCGACGGCGGATCGAACATGCCCAGCCGGAAACGCGCGATGAAGAGCCGTTTGAGCGATAGATCTACTTCGGACTCTTTGATCAGGTTCTGGTGTACCGCATCGACAAGCCCAGAGTAATCAGTTCCGCAAGCAGTGTCGGTTCCCCGCTTGACTGCGATTGCGGCAGCGTGTGCACGATCTGGCGAGAAGTGATGACCGGTTGCCGAATAGAAATCAGTGATAGCCCCGCAGTCTGAGGTCACAAAGCCATCAAACTTCCAGTAGCCGCGCAAATATTTTTCGAGCAACAGGTTGCTGGCGCAGCCCGGCTCTCCATTGATGGCGTTGTAAACGCACATGATCGAGTCAGCCTTGCCTTCCGTGATGGTGGCGCGGAATGCGGGCAGATAAGTGTCTTCAAGATCACGAGGGTCAACGTCGACATTGAACTTGTGGCGCAGCGACTCAGGTCCGCTGTGGACTGCAAAATGCTTGGGCGTGGCCACGGTAAGAAAATATTTTGGATCATTGCCTTGCAAGCCGGTAACAAACGGAACACCCATGCGGCTGGTCAGATATGGATCTTCGCCATACGTCTCCTGGCCACGGCCCCAGCGGGGGTCACGGAAGATGTTGACGTTGGGCGACCAGATTGTGAGTCCCCAGAAGATGCGGTGGATGTCATCGCGCATGGCCTGGTTGTAACGGGCACGTGCTTCCACTCCGACAACGTCGCCGATCTGATGCTGCAGAGTTGTATCCCATGTCGCCGCCATTCCGATGGCTTGCGGAAAGAGAGTTGAGTAGCCTGAACGCGCAATGCCATGCAGACCTTCGCTCCAGTAGTCGTACTCGGGAACGCCGAGCCGTGGAATCGCTGGAGCGTGATTGTTCATCTGCTCCGCTTTTTCTTCGAGGGTCATACTGGAGACAAGAGCGTCAACGCGCTTGTCGAGTGGCTGTGTCGAGTCGAACCAGATTTGATTGGGATGTTGCTTGATGGGAGCAGTTGCCGGCTTCTTCGCAGTAGATTGGGCAATTGCAATCGGCGCCAATCCGGCTACGAGCAAAGCGGCACAGCGATGGAATATTTGCACACGCACCAGGATTCTCCTTCTTATATTTGAACGAACGCTACGATTCGCAGGGAGACGCGACCGGTACTCCACATACACAGACACGTAGCCATATTCCCCAGAAACGGCAGTACCATTCTATAGCGCACCGCAGACAATGTGCACCCGAGGAGTCGAGGTAGGGATCCAGAGCAGGCCCTATTGAAATGTGGCTGAAACCAGATGCCGTTCGGCTCATCTAGACCACAAGTTTGCGCGGCTTGCTTTCTTGAAGGAGATAGCTCACCGGTACCGACGCTGAAATATGTAAAGGCGTGATCAAGCATTTCCTGAGGCTTGTATAAATTGCGGCCGTCCACAACGATGGGAAAACAAAGCGTGTCGCGAAGTCGATCGAGTTCGAGCGATGCGAACTCTTTCCACTCGGTCAGGATCACCACGACATCAGCGTCCTTTGCAGCTTCATACAGATTGTCGGCGTATGAAAGGCTTGCAGATGGCGGCAAAACTTCCTTCGCACGTTCCGTTGCAGCAGGATCGTAGGCCGTGACTTTGGCTCCGGCAGTCAACAGCTTGCGAATAATATCGAGTGCAGGTGACTCGCGTACATCATCGGTATCAGACTTAAAGGTGCGGCGATTCGCTTGCCGCGCAATGTCCAGAGCGCCGATACAATTTTATTGAAAAAGATATCTTTCTGCGTCAGGTTACATGCGGCTTCCCTTCTTTCCAGCACGGTTTTTAAAGCGAACCCAAGCTGTCGACCCGCAATTGCGCAGAACTTGGTCCTTTAATGATCAGCAGCCAGCCGACCGGGCGCCAATCCCTGACTTGTGCTAGATTATGCGCCACCTTAGTAATTCGAAGTGCTTTACTAAGCAGGAATCGGATCGAATCGCTGCTATGTGATCCAAATCACCGCTCAGCGTCACAAAGGAACTAGAATGACAATGTGAGCAGAATGAGCGCATGGCTGTTGTTGGTGATTGTGGCCCTGGGAACCGGGATGCCCGCGCTTGCGTGCTTTGAGCCCAGTTCAGACCACTCCTGCTGTCATGCTGCTATGCAGGATTGTGGTTCTATGAGCATGATGGCTCGCGAATGCTGCACTGCGCGGCCCACTCAGACCCCTGTTTTGCCAGAAAATGCCATCACTGCAGATCACGGATATACCGTGGCCTCAACGGTTGCCTCCTCTATTGCCGAGCTCATTCCGAGCAATGCGGGACCGATGCTCACTGCAATTGAACTGAAAGCACCACCCGGGCCTTCCTCGACTCTCTCCATCCTTCGCATCTAGTTCCTTGCAACTTGCAGGCGTAGTGCGTCTTAACGCAGACGCATCACTGTGTACCGCTATTACCACTCTTGCGAGGGATCGATGAAATCCACTGCTTTACTGCTTTGCCTATTGGCGTTCTACGTCCCTGCGCGCTCACTTTTTGCGCAGACAAGGACCAATGTTGAAGGGCTGCCAAACCTCCCGGCGCCACCCGCACCTGAACAGAACAAAGTCTCCGGGCCTGCGCTTACGCTTGCTGAGGCCGAGCGACTTGCGCTGGAACAGAACCCCGAGATTGCCGTTGCGGCTCGGCGGGTTGCCATGGCCGAAGCTGGTGTTCCTGCGGCGGGCTCGCTCGACGATCCGGAGATCATGTATCGCGGCTGGGGCGTACCGCTAAGCCAGCCTCAGAACTACAACGCTGCGCAAAACATGTTCGCGGTAACCCAGGCTCTGCCAGGCCGTGGCAAGCAAGCCCTGCGTACCGACATCGCGAAATCCGACGTCACAGAAGCCAAGGGTGTTCTGGATGCAATACGTCTGCGTGTTCGCGTCGACGTTCGCAAAGCATTCTACGACCTGCTAGGCGCGCAGGATGAGTTGCGCATCCATGACGAGCACGAAGCTATTGCAAGACAGGCGATTGGCGCCGCGCGCATTCGGTACACCGTGGGCAAAGTGCCGCAGCAGGATTTGCTCAAAGCTCAGCTTGAACTGACGCGCCTGGGCGAGCACATGATTCGTTTCGAGCGAGACGCTGAAGTGGCGCGAGTGCGGCTGAACACGCTGATAGGGAGAGACCCCGGCGGCCCAGTCGAAGTGCTCGGAGACTATACCGGTCCGGTCGAGTTGCCTTCGGAGCAAGCCCTGGAACAACAGGCCCTTGAAGCGCGCCCTGACCTTCGCCAAGCCGAAGCAGCGGCGGCCAGGAGCCGGCAGCAACGACTTTTGGCGAAGAAAGCGTATACACCCGACTTTACGGTGTCGGCGGGCTACATGCTGATGCCTTCCGGCAGCGCAACGCGCAACAACTATATGGTGGAAGGCTCGATGACACTGCCCTGGCTGGACCGCCGCAAGCACGATTCGGAAATTGCCAGCGCGTCAGTGGCAGTTACCGAACAAGACGCGGAACTGGCGGCGATGAGAGCCAAGGCATTTGGCGAAATCAAGCAAGCACTTGCCGAAACTGCGGCCGCGCAAAAGTTCGCTTCTTTGTATCAGGATTCACTCGCCCCGCAGGCCGAGGCGACACTGCACGCCGCTGTGGTTGCCTACGAAAACAATCAGACCGACTTTCTTAACTTGCTCGACAGTCAGATGGCCGTGATCGATATCGAGTTGGCCCGCCTGCAGGCGCAGGCCGACTTCAACAAAAGTCTGGCCGACCTGGAGTTTGCAACCGGCGCGCCGGTCGATCTGGTTCAAGCGAAGACGACAACGTCCGCGCAGGAGGAAAAGCAATGAACAACACTTACCGAAATGCGTTTCTTGCGACTCTTCTTCTTTGCGTCATGATTGGCGGAGCGCTCGCATATGAACTGATGAATCGCGTTCACGCTCACACCGCCGAAGATCAATCAAGTCCCATAGTGGCGCAGGGGCCAGTTGCAGGCGCATCGACACAGCAAGCTGTCGGATCAGCGAAGATCGGAACCGAGCCAACGCTTGCACCTATTCAGCTTTCGCCGCAGCGGCTTCAGCAAATAGGTGTAACCACTGCGATTGTTCAGTTCAAGAATGTCACTGATCAGCTGCAGGTTCCCGGCAATGTGGAGATGGATGAGCAACGCCTGTCTTATGTGCAGACGCGATTCCCCGGCTGGATCCAGGCTGTGTTCGCCAATGCGAATTGGCAGTACGTGCGCAAAGGCCAGCGGCTATTTACGATCTACAGCCCTGACCTAGTAAGCACCGAGCAGGAGTATCTGCTTGCGAAGCAGAACGAAAAGTCTCTCACTCCTCAAATGCACGGCATGGCCGCGCAGGAAGGCGGATGGTTGCTGCAGGCTGCCGAGGAGCGGCTTCGGCAGTTTAATATGCCGGCTTCTGAAATCAGCGAACTTGTACAGAGCGGCAAAGTGCAGCGTGAAATCTCAGTTGAATCGCCGGCGTCGGGCTACATCATCGAACGAAACGCACTGCCCAATGCCTATGTCCAGCCCGATACGAAGCTTTATACCATCGCCGATCTTTCTACGGTCTGGGTGTATGCGAATGTATTTCAAACCGACGTGGGGCGTTTGAAACCGGGTGATTCAGCGCAGGTGACGGTCGATTCCTATCCAGGGCGTATATTTCAAGGCCGCATAGACCAGATTCTTCCGGTTGTCGATCCTACAACACGCACTGTTCGCGTCCGGCTCATTCTAGGCAATCCCGGCGCTTTGCTCAAACCGGGAATGTACGTAACCGCAAATATTGCGATCCCGCTCGGACGGCAACTTGTGATCCCTGCCTCCGGAGTTCTACAGGGAGGAACGCGGCAAATCGCCTTCATCGATCGTGGCGGAGGCAGCCTTGAACCGCGCGAAATTGAAACGGGACAGCAGTTCGACGATTCTGTTGTCGTGCTGAAAGGACTGAAGGCCGGAGAGAAGATTGTCAGTTCGGCCAATTTCCTTGTTGACTCTGAGGCGCAGCTTCAATCAGCGCTGGGGAGCTTTTCTCCCGCACCGCAACAAGGCGCTGCCAAGCAAGGATCGTCCGTTCCACAATCGGCTCAGATTGCGTTCAATACTTCGCCCTCGCCCCCGCGCAAGGGCGCAAATACGGTTGAGGTCAAGCTCATGGGCGTAGATGGAAAGCCGCTGAGCGGAGCACAACTGACGGTGACATTCTTTATGCCCGCAATGCCGGCCATGGGAATGGGCGCGTTGCGCGTGGATGCAACTCTGGCCGATAAAGGTCAAGGCGTTTACTCCGGACCTGTGGAACTCGGTTCCGGGGGAACGTGGCAAGTAAACATCACCGCTTCTCGCAACGGCCAGATGATCGCCACCAAGCAGCTGAACGTAAGTGCCGCGGGGGGAATGTAATGCTTGCCAGGATTATCGAGTGGTGCTCGCGCAATCCGTTCGTTGTATTCACCGGAGCCATTCTGCTGGCCGTTGCAGGCGCGTGGTCTATGCAGAGAGTTCCTTTGGATGCGCTGCCCGACATCAGCGACGTTCAAGTGATTATTCATACGCCGTGGTCCGGGGAGCCGCCCAACGTTATTGAAGATCAGGTGACCTATCCAATCGTGTCGGCGCTGCTCTCTGCGCCGCACGTAAAGGGCGTTCGCGCCCAGACGATGTTTGGCGACTCTTACGTTTTCGTAGTATTCGAGGACGGCACGGATCTCTATTGGGCCAGGTCTCGTGTGACGGAATATTTACAACAGATCGCAGGTAAACTGCCTGCCGACGCTCATCCGGCGATTGGTCCCGACGCAACGGGCGCTGGATGGGTTTATGAGTACGCCATTCTGGATCCCAGCCACAAGAAGAGCCTTGCAGATCTTCGCGCGCTGCAGGATTGGTATCTGCGCTATCAGCTTCAGACCGTTCCCGGTGTAGCTGAAGTAGCAAGCATTGGCGGCTTTGTACGGCAATACCAGGTGAATCTCGACCCCAAAAAGTTGTTCGCCTATGGAATCCCCGCTTCTACTGTAATCGAGCGAGTCCGCGAGAGCACGAACGAGGTTGGAGGCGACGTACTCAATATGAGCGGTGCCGAATACATGATTCGCGGTCTCGGCTATCTGAAGTCGCTTTCTGATTTGGAAAATGTGCCCGTAGCGACAAAGAATGGGACGCCAGTTTTGATTCGCGACCTTGGCACTGTCTCCTTTGGCCCCGATGTGCGCCGCGGCGCCGCGGAGTGGCAGGGTGATGGAGAAACTGTAGGCGGCATCGTCGTGATGCGCTATGGCAGCAACGCTCTGAATGTGATCAATGCCGTAAAGGCCAAGTTGCGCGAAATTGCCCCATCACTTCCGCCGGGCGTTCAGATCGTAACTGGCTACGATCGATCTTGGCTCATCAACGAATCCATTCACACGCTCAAGCGCGATCTGATTATCGAAGCAATCATCGTCAGCTTCGTCAGTATCGCTTTCCTTTTTCATTTCCGCTCGGCGCTTGTCCCGATTCTCACTCTGCCGATCGCCGTGCTGGCGGCGTTCATCCCGATGTACTACTTGAACGTTAGCTCCAATATCATGTCGCTCGGCGGCCTTGCACTGGCGATTGGTGTGCTTGTCGACGCCGCAATTGTGATGGTAGAGAATGGCTATCGGCATCTCGCGGAGAGAGAAGTGACTACCGAACCGGAGCGCCGCAGAATTCTTGTGGGCGCTGCACAACAGGTTGGTCCCGCGCTCTTCTATTCCCTGCTCATCATCGTGGTTTCGTTTCTACCGGTATTCCTGTTAGAGGCACAGGAGGGGCGCATGTTTCGGCCGCTCGCCTGGACAAAGACGCTGGTCCTCGTCTTTTCCTCGCTGCTTTCAATCACACTGGTGCCCGCGCTCATGCCGCTCTGTCTGCGCGGTAAGCTAAAGCCGGAATCACAGAATCCACTGGCACGCATGACGCAGGCTCTCTACACACCCATTCTGCGCTGGTGTCTGCGGCACTGGAAGCTGGTCATTGTTCTGAACCTGGCCTTCCTCGCCGCGACCATCCCGCTCTACTTCAAAATCGGCAGCCAGTTCATGCCTGCACTCTATGAGGGCTCGGCGCTCTACATGCCCAGTGCGCTCCCCGGCATTTCTGTGCCGCAAGCGGTATCGCTGATGCAGGAACAGGACCGAATTATTCGCAGTTTCCCCGAAGTCGCAACGGTGTTCGGCACTGTTGGCCGATCAGACAGCGCGACAGACAATGCGCCGCTCGATATGTACGACACCACCATCATGCTCAAGCGGCGCGATCAATGGCGACCCGGCATGACTTACGAAAAACTCATTGCGGCGATGGACGAGAAGCTTCAAATCCCTGGCCTGACCAACACCTGGACCATGCCAGTCGAAAACCGGCTCGACATGGAGTTGACCGGCATCAAGACTCCAATCGGAATAAAAATTCAGGGACCGGACCTTGAGACGATTCAGCAAATCGGCGCCCAGATGCAGAACGTGTTTTCCTCCATGCCTGAGACGGCATCGGTGTTCGCAGAGCGGGTATCGCAGGGATTCTATCTGAACGTAGAAGTGAACCGCCCGGTAGCTGCGCGATATGGTCTGTCAGTTTCCGACGTGCAGCGCGCAATCAATTCCGAAATTGGGGGAGCTGACATTGCGCAAAATATCGAAGGGCGGCAGCGCTTTCCCATTGCAGTGCGATATCAGCGCGACTTTCGTGACAACCCGTCTGCAATCTCGCAAGTACTGATTCCCATCTCCTCAGGCGAACAGATTCCCATCGGCGAAGTGGCTCGTGTGTTCTTTTCCAGAGGACCCGCGATGATTCGAGATGAGGACGGAGCACTCACCGGATATGTCTACCTGACCTTGAAATCTGCGAACTATGGCGATTTCGTGAACCGCGCCAATCAGCTGCTGGAAAAAGGACTGAAGGTTCCCGCTGGCTACAGCTGGCACTGGGCCGGCGAATATGAATTTCAACTGCGTGCGCGAAAGAGGCTCGCAATCATTTTGCCGGTTGTATTCTTCATTATCTTTCTGCTTCTCTACCTCGTTTTCAAGTCGGTGGCGGAAGCAGCAGTACTGATATTTCCCACGCTCTATGCCATGTCCGGCGGCCTGTTGCTGCAATGGATGCTCGGCTACAACTTCAGCGTTGCGGTTTGGGTGGGCTACATCGCACTCTTCGGCATTGCGGTCGAGACGGGAGTCGTGATGGTGGTCTATCTGCACGAGGCGCTCGAACATCGGCTCTCGCGTGGTACTCCGCTTACTGCCGACGACATTGAGGAAGCCGCCATCGACGGCGCCGTTCAACGTTTGCGCCCCAAGCTGATGACCGTAACGGCGGTAATTCTGAGCCTCGCTCCCATTCTATGGGAGACGGGGATCGGCTCCGATGTGATGAAGCCAATTGCCGCGCCGATTGTGGGCGGCATGGTCACTTCAACCATTCATGTGTTGATCCTGGTACCGGTATTTTTCCTGCTGTTGAAGCGCCGGCAGTTAAAGCAAGGTCAGCTCAATCAAGATCAAAAGAGCCCGAGCACGCCGGTTTCCGTCTAGGAGCGAAGCGTGGAACCAATGGAGGCCAATCTGCAAAAATGAAAGACGGACACTGGTGGCCGCAGGTTGGTGAATATTCAGACAAACCGAATGTGGAGGAGAGTCTACAGCCATCACGTTCCGTTGTTTTTGCTCGCGCTGGCGAGCGCTGCGATGCTTTATGTAACGCGCCCCTACAGGGACGTTATTACCAAAATCAGCTTTGCGACTGCATATCCCGCGCTCGTCCTGCTCGCCGTCACCCTTCTGATTGGGCCTTGGAACATGATGCGCGGACGGCGGACGCCTGTCTCAATCGATCTGCGGCGGGACCTCGGCATCTGGGCTGGAATTCTGGGGCTTATTCATGCGGTCGTAGGCCAGTGTGTGCATCTGCGCGGACGGCCGTGGCTCTACTACATCTATGAGCATCGCAAGAACGGTCCGACCGGATTGCGTTATGACCTTTTCGGCTTTAACAATTTCACAGGATTCGGCGCCACAGTGGTTTTGATTGTATTGTTTGCCACTTCAAATGATTGGTTCCTGCGGCGGCTGGGGACGCGACAGTGGAAACAGGTGCAGCGGTGGAACTACGCCTGCTTCGCCTTGACCGCGGCACATGCGCTTGGCTACCAGGCAATGGAACGCCAGCCTGCGCCATTTATCGTGTCCGCGCTGACATGCATCTCTCTGACAGTGATTCTCCAGGTAATTGGGTCCACGCTGAGCCGCTCCAAATTACGCGCAAGCTTGTAGAAGTTCTGCGCCCCAAAAACAAAAGGCACCGAAAACTCTCAGCACCTTTCCACACCTTTAGAGTCTTGCTGTCACTTTAGATTCGCCGTAAACCAATTATTTATTTTGGCTTATGGCGGGGACGACGGGGCTCGAACCCGCGACCTCTGCCGTGACAGAGTCCAATTACTTTAAGAATCATGGAGTTGCGGACGATTCCACGACTCCTCATGGAACTGTAAGTCCTTTAAAGAGCATAGGGGCGAAGAAGTTGTACCTTCGTTTGTACCTTGATCGCAGAAATGGATACCTGGATTGCCGAACACCCAATGTCCAGTCTTGCTAAGACGTGAATTCAAGTAGCACGCCTGCGCGGCTACAACCGTCGTGGACCACACACTAGCCTCAACCTGCGGCTTAGCTGCAATCACTGGATAAATCAGTTGGATCGGCCTCAGTTTCCGCTGCCTGGGTGTACCCGGTACTGCGCATCAACTTCGGGGAAGTCCGACCACCAGCACTAGCGGGGTTCTGTATTAAATCGGGCCACATTCAGAAACCCCACGAACCAAGCACTTCAGCGTACGAATTCGCACAGGTGCCGTATCAAGCGTGCAGATCACAGTCAACGCGATCACAACAGATCACCGGCAACGGTGAACAGCAGCAAAGGAGAAGCAAGATGTCGGATCAAGAAAATCGCAACAAGAAACCTGTAACGCAGCCGAACGCGCCAGTGCCGCCGAAACAAGAAGTCCCGACCTCGCAGCCCAAGCCTCCTCAGCCGGTGCAAGAGAAACATGATCAAGAGAAGAAGAAGTTCGGATAGGTTGAAGTGGATCTAGAACGGTGAGAATTAAGGATCAGGACGGCTCGGTCAGGAATTGAGCCGTCCTGACAACCGCCGAAGAGTCTTGGCCGTCGAGCCTCGTTATCCATATTGCTGAGTGTATCGGCGATGATACGGTCGTTGAGGACCGAAATGCAGGAAGCTCATCGGGGCGGAGAATCGAGTTCAGGCTGCTGCGCAACTCCGGTCTTGCGCTTGGGCCCAGCGTGACTTAGACGATCTTCAAGGTGATTGCATAGTCACATGGCTTCCATTTCGGCATCACGACTGTGAGGCCCTGTTCATCCTGTGCCCATATAAGCTTTTCTTTGTAACCGAGCAGTTCCACATTCCTGATCTTCGGAGGCGACAGTGGGCTCGTGGTGGCCAGCGCCTTGATCAGTGCCAACTTCTCTGGCACGTCGTGTTCCTTAGTCTCCTCCTGCGAGAGGAAATCTATGCGTAGAACACCTCGAACTCTGGCAAATGCACGCGGAAAATTGGTTCAGCTTGAGCAGGAATTCACCCGGCTTTTGACGCGCATCGAGGCCATGCGGGATTCTGTGGCGGACTCCCTTGTCCGCTTGGACGGACATTGTCGCGATGGTCAATTCCGCTCAGACCCCAGGAAGCGGCGGAACTACAAATGTGATAGCACTCATCGACGCAATCCCAGCTTTAATGTGTCAATGTGCATGAAGCAGAGGAAAATGATATGCCACAGTTCGGATCACCTTTTTCAGAGTTAGCAAACGGCAGGAAGCTCACGGACGAGGAACTCGTCAGAGCGATTCGCTTCATGGTAGCCGCAGAGTACGAAGCGACTCAGATGTATATGCAGCTTGCCGAGTCAACCGGCAACAGACTCGCCGTGGCAGTGCTCAAGGACATAGCGGATGAGGAACTTGTACACGCAGGAGAGTTTCTGAAGCTGTTGTAAGTGCTTGCTCCTGATGAGGAGGGGCTCTATGCCAAGGGGGCTGGAGAAGTGGTAGAAATCGCGAAATCACAAGTTCAGCAGACAACGTAAGTAGTCATCGCCAAAGGCTACTCATTTCGTTCAATAACTCAACGCACTAGGTCCATATGAGGCAAGAATGAAGACCAAGATTGCAATTACCACAGCGCCGGTCGCTCTGGCGTCGTTCATGATCGGGCATGTTGCTGCACAAGTCGAAGCAAAGTTGAACGAACAGACTCTGGCAAACCTCTCAACCGCCATGCACGGTGAGGCGTTCGCCTATGTCAAATACATGCTTTTTGCGGAGTCGGCGCGCAAGAGTGGAGACCCCAAACTTGCTTTGCTGCTGGAACAGACCGCGAAGACGGAACGGTTCGAACACTTTGCAGAAGAGGCCAAGCTGGCAGGGACAGTCGGCTCAAACGCAGACAACCTGAAAGATGCGATCAAAGGTGAGAACTACGAGACCACAACGATGTATCGCGAGTTTGCGGAGCAGGCAGAGAAGGCCGGGGACCACGCTGCGGCCGTCCGGTTTGAGGAAATTCGCCAGGAGGAGATGAAGCACCGGGACGCCTTCACTGCCGCTCTTGCAAAGCTTGAGACAACGGGCGCAAAGAAGTAGGTGTTGCCCACGCGAGTTGAGGCGAGGGAAAGGCAATCTATGCGACCCTGGCTGAAATAGGGTGCCCTTGTATTCATCGCAGTCATGGTATGGATTCAGCTCGTGAGACCTGCGATGGAGCCCCCCCGAAGACGCCGCGAGAATAATCTATGCTCGCGAATTGACGCCAGTCAATGTCGAGTCAACCCTTACCCCTTACCCGACCATGCAACGACTGCCATTCGTTGCGGATTGTTTGGCCGTGGTACTCGCACATTGCTCCGGTTTCATGGATGCTGGCATCGCATGTGAATGAAGGTCGTGCCGACCTGAACTTCTCGGAATGGGCCGCATACGTTAGAACAGTGGGATTCGTGATGCGCTCGTCGATCTGCGTGACGCTGGATTCAGCGGCGAACGGATCCAGGTCGCCAATGCGCCAGAATGCGCGAGGATTTCCAAACTCGATCACACTGTGGCCAGCGATCACCGCTTCTTCTGGAAGTTGCGGCGCACACGTAGACAGTGCGACCGCAGAACTCTCGCGACGCGCCGTTATCCTCCGTAGCGCAGTTACGGTAGTGCTTATGAGCGTTCCAACTTCGGCTTTGGCGTTCGAACCCTAACCCGCGAGCCCTTCGGGCTCCTTCACACATGTCCAAGGAGGAAGAGAGATGAATGCAATCACAGTGAAAGACGGTACGCAGATTTATTACAAGGACTGGGGCACAGGAGAACCTGTCGTGTTCAGCCATGGCTGGCCACTAAATGCCGATAGTTGGGAGGCTCAGATGCTCTTCCTGGCGACCCACGGCTATCGTTGCATCGCCCATGACCGTCGTGGCCACGGCCGCTCTAGCCAACCTTGGACCGGCAACGACATGGATACCTACGCCGATGACCTCGCGACTCTCCTGGATACGCTCGACCTCAAACGCGCGACTCTGGTCGGTTTTTCCGCGGGTGGTGGCGAAGTCGCCCGCTATATCGGTCGCCACGGCACGAAACGTCTAGCCAAAGCGGCGCTGATCTCCGCAGTCCCGCCGCTGATGCTGAAGACGGCGGCCAACCCCGGCGGCCTGCCAATGAAGGTCTTCGACGAAATCCGCGCCGGCTCCGTCAACGGCCGATCACAATTCTACAAGGACCTCGCAAGCGGGCCGTTCTTCGGCTTCAACCGGCCGGGCGCGAAGGTCTCACAGGGCATGATCGACTGGTTCTGGTTTCAGGGTATGCAGGCTGGCCATAGGAACACGTTCGACTGCATCAAGGCGTTCTCCGAGACGGACTTCACAGATGACCTCAAGAAATTCGACGTGCCAACACTGATCCTTCACGGCGATGACGATCAGATCGTACCGATCGGCGCCGCGGCTCTTGCCTCGTCAAAACTGGTCAAAAACGCGACTCTGAAGGTCTATGCAGGTGCACCCCATGGATTGACCGAAACTCACAAGGAGCAACTCAATGCCGACCTGCTGGCATTCCTCAAAGCCTGAGGTCCAGTGACTCAGGCTGAAGAATAGCCACTACAAAGCTCAGAAAAGTTCACAGCGGAATTGCAGTTGCGGCATTCCAGCAGCATTCTGCATTCGACTGAATCATTGAATCACTGCTGTACCGATGGTGCGCTGCCGCTGGCTGTCCTCCAGCAGTGCCGCGGCTCTGGGTCGCTGCTTCTCAGAGAGTCTGCGATCCAGGCAGCCTACCTGTTAACGGTGGGCAACCTTCCGAATTGTCCGCGGTGTCACAGGGATAAGAAATGGCCGATGCCGTACGCTAAGCATGCCCTGGACCTTTTCAATTGCAATTGTTCTAGTAGAAGCTGTTATGAACGGTCAAAGAGTCATAGGCTTAGGGCGGGATGTCACGCCGGGCTCGAGCTACCTTTAATCGATGAAGACCTTTATCGCAATTGTCGCAGCACTTCTTGCAATCGCAGGAAATGTCCCCTACCTGCGGGATATCATCCAAAAGAAAGTTAAGCCGCATCCATATACTTGGCTTGTGTGGACGATTGTGTCGTGCATCGTCTTCTTCGGACAAGTCGCACGTGGGGCAGGTATTGGCGCGCTTTCTACAGCGGCGTCCGAGATATTCACTGTCATCATTTTCCTATTGTCACTCAAGTATGGCTTTAAGAACATACGACGTATTGATACGTATTGCCTTATCATTGCCCTCGTCGGCATTATTCCTTGGCTCTTGACCAAAGACCCAACCATTTCCGTGGTCATCGCTGTCAGCATCGACCTCTTTGCGTTTTCTTCGACAGTCAGGAAGACATGGAACGAGCCAAAGACAGAGACTCCAACGCTATACGGCATGAACGTGCTGCGCCATATCGTGACGCTGTTTTCATTTGAGGCATACAACGTCGCGACAACGCTGCATTCGATCGTGATGATCGCGGCTAATTCGCTGATGACAGGGCTTATCTTGAGTAAGAATCCAAAACGGCTGGATAAGATGAAGCGGCGGTTGATGGTCGCGTTTCAGGGACTGACCAGATCGAGCGCACCGGCAACAACGATTTTGATTCGGATTCTCGCCGGTGCAGTGTTCTTCTCAGAGGGGATTCAGAAGTTTCTGTTCTCTGATGCTCTGGGTGTGGGCCGCTTTGCAAAGATCGGCATACCGGAGCCCCTTATCGTGGCGCCTTTTGTAGGTGTCGTCGAGATCGCATTCGGCGCGTTCATCCTGCTCGGTTTCCTGACGCGATTATCAGCGGTCCCGTTGCTCATGGATATTTCGGTCGCCATCGCAACGACGAAAGTTCCGATGATGCTCGACAAGGGCTTCTGGGCCGCCACACATGAGGCACGCACAGACGTCTCCATGCTACTTGGACTCATATTCCTATTAATCGTTGGATCTGGGCCGTGGTCGGTGGACGCAAGACTGTTCCGTTATTTGTCTCAGCGCAAATAAAACGAACTGTTGAAGGAGGAGAACAACATATAATGTTGCTGGCGCCGGTCGCGCTGCCATCGACGCCGATGCATCCCGTACTAGTTGAGTCGGCGGGGTTAGTGCCAACGACACCGAAGCCGCCATTGCTCACAACCGTATTGGCACCGTAGACCGCCCGGGCGAAGTTGCCTGAGCCCGAAACATTGGTCCTGACGCCGTATGCGACGACGCCACTGGCGTTGGTGGCGGAGACCGCGACGCCGCTATTTGTAGCTCAGGACATCGTCACCTTGATGCCGAACCCGGCGCCGGTAGTGGCGTTGCTAGCGTTGAATAAGTCGGTGGAAAGTAAAGCTCGGTTAAGGAACGTGTGCAATGGCGAAAAACAATATCCCGCGTCACATCGGTTTCATTCCCGATGGGAATCGACGCTGGGCTGTGGATCATGGCCTGCCAAAAGAAGCCGGATATGCTCAAGGTATCAACCCGGGGTTGGTACTGTTTGAGAGATGTAAAGAATGCGGGATCAAAGAAACTTCCATTTATTGCTTTACTCAGGACAACACCAGGCGGCCTTCCATTCAGAAACAGGCATTCAGCGAGGCCAGCGTTGCATTTGCTTTTGAGATTGCACGCCGTGGAGCGGCTCTGCTTGTCCTCGGCGATGAAACCTCGACGCAATTCCCCAAGGCGTTAAACGAATTCCGGCATCGCCAGGGTGTCGGAATGAAGGTGAATCTACTGGTCAACTATGGCTGGGAATGGGATCTGGCCGGTCTTCAAGACGGCGGCCTACGTTCTGGTGACGTTTCGCGTCTGGATTTGATCGTACGCTGGGGAGGAAGACGCCGATTAAGCGGTTTTCTTCCGGTGCAATCGATTTATGCGGATTTCTATATCCGGGATGAATATTGGCCAGATTTCGATCTACAGCATTTTGAGAACGCACTGACCTGGTTTAAAAACCAGGACTCGACACTCGGCGGGTAATAAAATGATAAATTCGCGCTCGTCTGCCGTTTGGGCGGTTGTCGTTTAGATGGCCATCCGGGAGTTAGGCTCCCGTTGGAGCCCCGTCGGTTGATGAAGCAGATGCCAGACCGGGGCTTTCGCTCCTTCTCTCAACGCTCCAGATGGACAAAATCCCTGGGTCGCATCAACTGTTCAAGGTACCGTGACTTCATTTGCTTGCTCGCCATGATTTGCTTGACCGGAGGGAGTTTCAGAATCACTCCAAGAACGGCGGCCATGGCGCGATGATTCCAAAGCGCCTGATTGTCAAAGATCAGGTTCTGAAGTTGGCCCCGTTCAATGGCCATGAGCACGGCACGATGGGCAGTTGTGACCGGGGTGATTACACGCATCTTCCGGAATCTGAGTCTGATACCGCCGTTGGGACACGTCCGTACGCAGACGCCGCAACCCAGACAGAGGGACTCATCGACGCGCGCTTTTCTGCGCTTCGGCTTATGAGGGTCGCCTGCAGACACGAGTCCCATGGCCTCCACTGGACAGACCGTCACGCATTTGCCGCAACCGTCACACGAATCCGTACTGACTTCCGGCAGGAAGTTGGTGGTGGCGATGGGGTTTAGGACAGCGAAGCGTTTGGCGGCGAGCATAGCCTCGCAACAGCATCCGCAGCAATTGCAGATGAACGCCACCTTCTGTTGTACATTTTCACCGCACTGCACGAGGTTGTGCGCCAGAGCCTCGTCCAGCAGGTCCATGCCTTCTTTTGCATCAACCTTGCGCGCAATGCCGTGTTTGATCAGCGACTGCGCCGTCCCGCTGAAGGTCATGCAGATGTTCATGGGGGCATCGCAGGATTTCCCCATGTGCTGCAACTTATGTCGGCAGTAGCAGGCTCCAACTCCCATATGCGAGGCCGTGTGGATCACCTCGCTGGCTCTTTCGTAGTCCATCACCGTCAACGTTTGGTCCGTAGCCAGAGCCTTCTCATTGACAAAGACGCGGCCCAGCTGCGTTTCGCCCCCGGTAAAGAGGTTCTTCACAAAATCCTCTTCCACGTTCAGGTACTGGTAAAACAGCTCGGCCAGCAGTTTCTGATCGTATCCGTTGCCCAGGCGCATCATTGAGAATTCGAAGAAGCCAGCCATGGGCGGAGGCAAGACAAAGATCTGCTCCCCTTGCATCTCCATGTCAAGAAGCATCCCGTGCGATGCGAGGCCCTCAAGAATCTTTCGCGATTCAGCAACCGGTTTCTTCCATACCCTTGCCGCCGCTGCAACATTGAAGGGTTTGATAGGAAGCAGCGCTACCAGAGCCGCTTCGTCTCTGGTAAACAAGACCTCCAGTATCCGGAAGAGAAGCTCAGAAGGCGGCGCTCCTTGCGGAAAACGGTTGAGCCGGTCCGATAGTGCCAGGTAGCTATTCCTGAGAGTTACATGAGCCATTACGCCTCTGGCAAGCAAGGATTGTGAAGGCCAATTATATGCGCGCACATACAGGTTCACGCATTGCTGTTAACAGCCAATCCATCCCTGACGCGACCAAGTCCTGGATCCTCCCCGACTCTCCCTTGCTCTGCGCGGTGCATTCCAGAAATGTTCCGGCCCTCTTCACTCATATTGTCTGTTCCTGGCTAACATTGCCTTCGCTTCATCATCCAGCGGATCGCTGCTCCCGCCACAATACCTGCTGCAAATACTGCCGCAATTGTTTCAATAGGATGCCGCTGTACTCGCTCTCTTGTTTCAGCAAGAAGCTCTGCTGCTGCATGGCTGCCCTGTTTTGTAACCCGCCGTGCTGCTCCACCGCCATCCTCAAGCGCATCCGCAACGGCAGACGCCGCTCGCGAAGCCTTGCGTGCTGTCTCGTCAATCTGTACGCCCAGATGTTCCGATACTGATTGCGCCATGCTCTCTTGACCTTTCTCGTCTCCGAGTTCGATGTTGATTCGCTTATGCGCCTACAGCTTTTTCAATCTTGCCGACGACGTTTTGAACTTGTCCTGCGTTCTTTTCAGCAATGCCATCAGCTTCCAGGTTGGGGTTCTCCGTGATCTCGCCGGCCTTCTGCTTGATAGCGCCTTTGACTTCGTGAAGGTTGCCGGTTGCCTTATCTTCTGTGCTCGGTTTCATCGTAGTTCTCTCCTCTGTTTGGTGGTGGGTTTCAATTTGTTGAGATCCATCGAGAGTTCCTTGCGCCTTGAGTGTCTGCGACCCGGTGAGGACCTCTTTCGGGAAGTTTCCTTGCCCTGATGTAGAGCCTTCTATCGACGAGTATCCAACCATCAGGTTGCTGAAAGCTGGTCAGAATTGCGCATCTGGGCGTGCGCAGCGGCCTCCCACGCTTATACGTCGAAAAGAAGTTGCCGAAGGTACAATGGCCTTTCACTTCGAGAGACCGTCCGGATTTAGTTTCAGAGCGGGCCAGTTCGCGGACGTGATCAATGGCGCAAGCCGCGAGGAACTGCTTCGACTTTCAGACGCGGCTTCGCGGATATGGCCAAAATGAATTCGGAACCGCTACACAGAACTCCAGTTCAACTTCGTTCAGGGTAAATTAGCACCGAAATGTCGGCAGTTGCTGCTGGACTGTCGTGCTTGTCGGCCCAATCGGCCAATCCTCGGCCTGGTCTCGTAAGACCAGATTCCATGTTTGCAGCGAACTGCATCTGCCGACCGTCCTCAGCTCGAATCTAGAACTCTGCCGCCGCAAAGCAGTGTTCACGTGATTCCGGTTCAACAAGCGCCACTGCTGGTCAACTTACGTAATCATCTTCCCTGCACTGCTTACTGCGGTCACGGAGGATGAGAATGCAAGGTTGCAGCTTGATTATGAAGAAACGAAAGCGGGGTCCCGACGTATGGCTACTCCGTTGGTCCGACAAATCCGACTCGGGACGGCGTATTTACCGCAAGAGAGTAATCGGAACCGTCGAAGAGTTCGTCGATGCTGACTCAGCTCGTCGGGCGGTCGCTTCCTTGGTCGAGAAAATCAACGGCGATAGTCCACGAATCAGCCTTCGCGCGATCACTCTGTCGGCGCTCTGCAGCCATTTCGAACGATGCGAGTTGGCACAAGGAAACACCTGGCGCAGCTACTCTACGAAGAAATGTTATGCGGGATATCTGAAACGTTGGATCGTCCCTCAATGGGGAAAGTACGAACTAGGGAACATCAAAACGATAGAAGTCGAATCGTGGCTTCGGCGTTTGCCGCTTGCAAAGGGCAGCTGTGCGAAGATCCGCGGCGTGATGTCCGTTCTGTTCAATCACGCCTGCCGATACGAACTCTTTGACCGCAATCCGATTCAATTGGTTCGGCAAGGGGCGAAACGGAAGAAGACGCCCTGCGTCTTAACTCCGGCGGAGATCAGGGTGTTGGCGGATGGTCTTGCTATTCGAGAACGCACCTTGGTGTTGCTCGCCGCCTCCACCGGCTTGCGTCAGAGTGAATTGTTTGGATTGAAGTGGTCTGACATCAATCTCGCGGAAGCAACGATGAACGTGACGCGCTCGATTGTGTGCGGAGTTGTGGGACCGTGTAAAACTGAATCCTCACAGAAGCCCGTTCCAATTCATCCGGTCATAGTCGAAGCCCTGAAGAAATGGAAGGAGCATCAACGCTACCGCAAACCCGGCGATTGGGTTTTCGCAAGCGGCTGCCGCCGCGGTCGTCAACCGTACTGGGGGCAGGCGATCTTGCGGAAGTACATCCGACCCAGGGCGGAAGAACTTGGAATCGAAAAGAAGTTCGGCTGGCACACCTTCCGGCACACGTACTCGACTCTCTTGAGAAGCGTCGGCACAGAGTTCAAGGTGATGCAGGAACTTTTGCGGCACTCCTCACTGCGGTCGACGCTCGATGTCTATACCCAGGCGATTACGCCGGCGAAGCAAGCTGCCCAAGCGGGGGTCATGTCGCTAGTTTTCTCTCCCCAACCGGAATCGCAAACGGGTGCTTAATTCTGAAGCCAGGAATCCAGCAACCTTATATATGGGGCACAATGAAATTGGGGTGCAAAAGGGACACATTTCTGTGGCTCTTTTGCACCCCATTTGAATTCCGCCAATTCCAAGAAGTCATTTGGAATGTATGGCGGGGACGACGGGGCTCGAACCCGCGACCTCTGCCGTGACAGCAAGTAGTGTTCCTGTTTTCCTTGGATTTTATGGCGAATTCGACTTGATCAGAGTATCAGCTGGACGATTAGCCGACGTTCGAGTCTTATCGCAACAACTGGCCTTGCTCATTTATTTGGTTGGCCTTTATCGCCAGCTCGGCAAAGTCCACCGTTCCGAGTCCGCGCGCCGCAGCCATCTGCAAATAAGGCAAGTGGTCGGGATCCAGGTTCCAATAAGCTTTGGCCACATATGCATCGATGGCCACGGGATCTGTGCCGGCCACCATCGTCTTCTTCACGGCCACGTCTTCGAGGTTGCCGCCGGTGGGGCCATTGCGTAGCAATACCCGGTAACAGTCCATCAGCGTGACGGTGGGCAGCATGAAATTGGCCAAGTCAACCAGACTTTGGTGAATCTGTTGGTGAAGGCGGTTTCGCTCTCCGCCCAGGATTCCGTACCAGTTTTTCATTCCCAGCGTTACGCCAACCAGACTGTGATGCTTGGCTATTGGCAGGTTGAAGACCTTGTCTGCTTCAAGGAAAGGCCTGAATACAGGCCAACTGTTCAGTACCACGCCGCCGATGTCCACCTCGCGAAAGAGCTCGGGGGCGGGAAGTATTACCTCCGCTCCCTCGGCGCGAGCAGCCGCCTGAATCCCCGAACGCAGAAAACATCGGCGCGGCTCGTTGCAACTGACGTCGGTGACAACCACCCGCTTTGCACCGGCCTGCCAGCACTGTCGCACCATCTCTGCAACCACTTCAGGATTGGTAGTGGCAGCCTGGTCCGGAGTGCGATCCCAAGCGATGTTGGGCTTCAGCACCACCACGTCCTGGCGGCTGACGAAACGGCGAATGCCACCCAGATTATCTAGAGCTTTTTGAACCAGCGCACGCGGCTCTCCACCTTGGATAACAGTAATCTGCGGCAATTGCAGATCGATGGCTGTGCGATGATCGCGCCGCGCCTGTTCGGCTTGGGCCGGGACCGGGCGAAAACTGTGCTCGCTTAGCCAGACACCCGCGCCCGCAGCTCCCGCCGCTGCACCGCCCAGCCGCATCAGTGCGAGCATCGCATCGCGCCGTGTCATGTGCGTCTCCGGGTTCTCGTCGTTCGCTTCGTTCGATTCCCTGCCCATCACTTTGCCCCGTCAAACTTCGATCAACCGGATTCGTTGCGGATCGTTAACGCCTAATCTGTGCATGGCGTCGGCCGCGGTCTCTATGTACTGTGGTCTGCGCCCAGCCGCTTCTAGTGTCGGCAGACCGGCCTCAACGCGTTTGCCATCCAGCATCTGCCAGGCGGTGTGATCCACAGCCACGCGATCCCCACCAACGATAAGCGTGTTTGGATACCAGAGGTGCTCGGGACGGAACATGGGCCCGCCCTGATAGACCGACGACATCGCATCCCCAATCGTCAAAGTGACCTTCTCGCGGATTGCTTTTATGCAATTCAAATTCGCCACACCGGGATTGCAGTTGTTCGGATGCAGAAGGTATGGCGTGTCTGCGGCGCCGTACATGTTTTTCATCGAAAACGTCATGCCCGCTTGGTCATGGTCTTTCAAAATGGGCAGGTTGATCACCATCGCGCATTCGCGCGTGAGGAGTTTCGCCAACCTTATGCGGACTGGTCCGCATTGCACCTGCTGGTCCTCGTATCCGGCAACATCGTTCCCGAAGCAGCGGACGCGCCTCGAGTCGGTATTCACAGTCAGTCCACAAACTTCAAGACTGCGCGCGTCACGCTCCCACACCACGATGTTACCCGCAGCCACTCCGGCCTGTTGCAGCCGCTCGCAGATGGCCAATACCAGAACAGCGTGCGTCGAAATCCCCTTCCCTCCCAGCCCGTTCACCTTCAACCCGATGACCTTGTCTTTGAGAAGTTCCGGGGGCACAATGCGTCTCCAAGCCTCAATCGGCTTCTCGCGCCTGGTATAGGCGGCCATCGCCTTGTCGAGCAGGTCGAGTACGCGCTTCTCATCGGGCTGCGATCCCGTGCCGCGCAGCGCCACATCCCTGGCCACCACGACTCGCGATTTGACCATCTCTGCGTGTTGAGCCAGCATGCCAGTCAGACCAGCCCCGCTGGAACTCAGCATCGCGGCTCCTGTGGCCGCGGTCTTCAGGAATTCACGACGATTCTTCATCGAAGGTTCTCTCTCAAATCAATGCATGTGGCCGCGTAAACCTACAGTTTTGCTTCAACTCCTTGGGCCAGCGCCACTAAAGCCTGTGGTGCATCCGGAGTCGATTCGTAGGCCACTATGCGAACTAGGTACGGCCCCTTGCGGAAGGTCACGCTTTGCGCGTATGCGACGCCCGAATCGCCCAGTTGCACAGTCTTTGCATCCTTTGTCTGTCCGCTCTCCAGAATCTTCTTCGCGCCTGCCGAATCACCCATCGTGTAAACGTCCGCAACCGCTTCCAAGTGCCCCTGGTATTTGTAGTCGGAGGTTGCAGTCGAGACCACTCCGGCCGATATGTATTGCTCGGCGTCGCCGTCGATGTACTGCCAGAGATCCTTGGCCGCAAAGGTGCGCGTGTCGCCGGTTTTTTCCCATCCCGCCACCGCTCCCGAAGCCGGAAACAGGTCGACCTTGGTCTTCCTGCATCCTGTGCAGCCAGCTGCGCCTGCGATCGCAAGCACTGTCACGGCTAACATCCATCTTCCATTGCACAACATATGTTGAAGTTCTCCTTTACTTTCGGTCAAGCAGGATTTGGCGGCTGGGGGAGCGGCTTTCGCCGATACTCGTCACATAAACCGCAGGGCGCTCCTGCAGCGGGCAGGCGAACTCACAGGCGCCACAGCCCACGCAGCGGCTGGGATCAACACGCGGCTGCTTCAGTGTTTTGGTGTTGCCCGCCGCGTCAATCACCTGGGCTTCTTGCAAATAAATAGCCTTGGGCGAAACCGGGCACCACTCCTCGCAGACAATGCATTCAGTGGCCATGGCCCAGGGCAGACAGCGGCCACGGTCGTAAAATGCAGTACCTACCCGCACTTGCTGACTCTGCTGGCCAACGCCCACCACCCAACCCTTTTCCCGGGGCGTAATCTGCCAGATTGCACCTGTTGGGCACACTTCAGAGCAAAGTATGCAACTGGGCTCGCAGTAACCGATGCGCGGTACCAGCGTCGGTGTCCACAATCCTTCGAGGCCGGCCTCGCCGAGCGTGGGGTGCAGCGAGTTGTTCGGGCAAACCTTCATGCACTCTCCGCAGCGGATGCAGCGGGAGAGAAAATCCGGCTCATCAAGCGCGCCCGGCGGCCTCAGGAGTCGCTCATTCCGGCTCTTACCCATTGCTGTGTCGGCGCGCATCAGCGGAACGACGACGGCGCCGGCCGCCAGACCGGTCAATGTGCGACGCCGACTCAGATCGGGCGAGGCAACTTCCTTCTCATTCCGGAAGAAGCGGAAAACCAGACTGCCGTGTGGGCAGCTGCCCACGCAGTTCATGCACATCAGGCACTCGGCCTTGCGCCACGGCGCGCCTCCAATTGGATCGTCGCCGCCCTGACAGTGCAGCAAACAGCGATTGCACTTGTCGCAGCTTTCGGCATCCTTATGCAGACCGAACACGCTCCAGCGCGAGACCGCTCCTAAAAGAGCACCGAGCGGGCAAATCGATCGGCACCACAGTCGCGTGATGCGCAGACTGGCCGACAGAATTACGAGAAAGAGAATTCCCAGCGCAAGTCCCTGCGTAAAATGTGCCTGACGAAAGTCCAGTACCAAAAACTGCAGTACTGCGTGCGCTGTTTCGCCCGTCGCTTTGATGACTGCAAGGTGGCTGTTCTCCAAAGGCGCCAGTACGGCCCGCACCGTAAAGTTGAACGCCGGCAGAATCGAAAGGCCAATTGATCGAACCAGCAGGCTGAAAGGATCGAGCCACCCGATAACCATCGAACCGAAGCATGCGGCCACAAGGCCGGCCATCAGCACGGCATATTTGACCGTCTGCCAGCGCTTATATCGGTTTGCCTCAATGCGCTGCGTGCCCCGCTTGGCCTCGGAAGGCATGTTCCCCACAAAGTGTTGCAGCGTGCCCATAGGGCAGATCCAGCCGCAAAAGAAGCGGCCCAGAAACAGTGTCGGCAGCAGAATGACCAGGCTCCACAGGAGGCCGCGATAGAGAGCGTGCGTGGCCAGCGCATTCGCCACCGCAACCAGCGGGTCCCACTCAAAGAAGAGCCGCACCGGCCCGCGCAGGTGAATGTCACTGGTGGTGCCGAACATGGAGTGCAAAGACGTGAACGCCAGCAGCGCAAGAAACAGAAATAGAAAGAGCACTTGTGAAATTCTGCGCCACCGCTGCAACCTTGATCCAGCCACAAGGCCCTCCGCGCAACCCAGCTGCGTGCGCCGTGCGTACAGAAAGAATGATCGGAGTCGACCGTTTAAAGGACAGTGATCAAGGTCACGGACTTGTTCTTAAAACGCCTTTTCATGAGTGTCCGCTGCGGCCGAATCCTTCGTTCAACTCAGCCAGCACGCACATCCAGACCTGTGGCAGCAAAACACTCACGCTCCATTCGCGCCCAGTCTTCTACGGAATCCGCGCAGCGAGTCTTTCGGCTCGAGTGGCGGCATCTCTGGATTCAGCCAGGTTTGCATAGCCCGCGATGGTTTTCCCTTTGCGAAAGATGCAGACGCCCTTAAGGTATTTAGCTGTTGCCTGGAATGCTTCGTCGCCCACCTTCACGGCTGTAACTCCTTCAAATCCTGCGCGGAGGCTCTTCAACACCGCCGCCGCGGCCTCGGGAGACTCTTCCTGCACAATGAAGGCCTGACCCTGCGGGTACTTCGCCACGTAGCCGCGCTTGAGCTGCCGCAGCCCCAGCACACTTTCCGGAACCAGACGGATGGAGGCAAGGTCGTCTTTCGCAAACCACTCCAACACCTCTGGGGGAGTCTCCCGGCCTTCCAGATGCTCCAGCATCCTTGTCGCAAAGGCATGCATGGTCGCCGTGTCGTCGCTGTCTGGATTGGCGGCCACCTCAACCAGTTCCACGAAATACTTGCCCTTGGCGAAGCAGGCGCTCTGCTTCTCGACCTGCCCACCCATTCCTAATTTGGCGATGGGCATGCTTGAATCGAGGTTGGCGGCGAACATGCCGTAAGCAGAATCGGCATCGCTCATTTCGGAGACATCAATATCCAGTGTGTTCGCGCCCGACGCGCAAGTAATTCCCTGCATGCGCACGAAGCCGAAACTCAAATAGCCTTCCGCCCCACCATCTTTGTATTCATATAAATTGTCGGCGGCATATTGACGTTTTGCACCTGACGGTTGCCAGCCGGGCACGAAATGGCAGTTCAAGTAGTCTTGCGCGCCGGCCGTCTCCGCGGCTAACAGGAAGGCCAGCA